>Ga0208740_1000043_pt1 | contig 52591 bp, 81 predicted proteins | sample CryBogCBE08Jun09_FD_184567 | JGI IMG/M metagenome (GOLD analysis project Ga0208740, IMG submission 184567) | Freshwater microbial communities from Crystal Bog, Wisconsin, USA - CBE08Jun09 (SPAdes) (version 2) | ecosystem: Environmental > Aquatic > Freshwater > Lake | place: Crystal Bog...
GGTACGGAGATGGTAAATCATATAATAGAATAACAGAAATTAATTTATATGCTAAAACAGATAAAAGACTAAAACCAGAAAAAACCATATCTAATGTTTGGAATATTCCCAATTTGGTTGGTAAAAAATTAGAATCTGTAGGACACCCTACACAAAAACCTTTAAAATTAATGGATAGAATTGTGCGTATGACAACTCAGCCAAATAATATTATTTTAGACCCATTTATGGGCAGTGGCACTACTGGTGTAGCTTGTAAAAACACAAACAGAAACTTTATAGGAATAGAGCTTGATGAAAATTATTATAATATAGCAACAAAAAGAATTGAAACTATGCTATAATAATATCTCGTACATTTATGTATGTATTTTACTACTCAACCATCTAATTTATTTTAGGTGGTTGTTTTATTTGTAACACTAAAATTTGGTATAGTAAATAATTAACATAAAATGTATAATTCAGCTTTTTAGGAATTGCAATGTCTTTGGTTGAGTTTGGTTATATTTTGATCGTTTGTAATACTATAATTATTAATGTTGTATGGTCATGTGTGTTTTTTAATGTTATTCGAAGTCAGCAAACAATAACAAAACTAGAAATTTTATGTTATGCTTTATTAATTCACATAGTTTTTTTATTAAATATTTTAACTTTTTTGTGTAGACCATAGTATAATAACGCATTATAAATTTTCTTTGTAATGCCTGGGTATATAAGTAGAAATTATATACCTTATGATTACACATATCTGTAATTATTACTTGAAAAACAAAATCGATATTAGCGAATTAATACGCATGCACCAGAGATCACATCATACTTAAGCGTGGTAACAATAAGAAGCAGTGCTAAAGTTACCTTATTTGTTTTTATGCTATTGTAGCTCAGTAGGTAGAGCAGCTGATTTGTAATCAGAAGGTCGAGTGTTCGATTCATTCCAATAGCACCATAAATTGAAGAGTAATTCAGTTGGTAAAATGGCGGACTGTTAATCCGTATGTCGATGGTTCAAATCCATCCTCTTCAGCCAATTGCTTGATAGTGTAAAGGTAACACAGGTGATTTTGATTTATTTAATATAGGTATATATGAATAATTCTCTTACAAATGCTTTGTTAGCAGCTAATTTTTTATTAGAATATCCTAATAATGAAAAACGCAAATTAAATAGAATTTGCATGATTAACAATAATAACAAAATAATCAAAAAATTTAAATCAGCAGAACTTGCAGCAGAAAAATTAAATGTTTCTTCTATTGATATTAGAATGGCCATAACAAATGGCCATACATTAAATGGGTTTATTTGGCGTTGGAATTAATTTTTTTCTATAGTCTTGCCAATTAAAATTTAAAATAAAAGAACTTAATTGCATACGAGAAAATACACGACTACCTATTCGCTCTTCAAAATCATCCAAATTGTTAGTAATAATAATAGTGGGATTACATTTTTCAAATCTTTTATTAATAATATAAAATAATTTTTCTTTATTAAACTCATTAAAATTTACACCACATTCATCAATTACTAATAAATCAATATCAATAAAACCTTGCAATACCATATGCTCAGTTCTACCATCATTATTAAATGTTTCTTTAATAGCATAAGCAATATCAGCCATACTTGTAAATATAGCAGTATTACCATCTTCTATTACTTTTTTAATAATCGATATCGCTAAACTTGTTTTACCAGTTCCTGTATTACCAAAAAATACGCCTTGAACGTTATTTTGTTTTGCAACTTTAAAATTAGTAGCAAATCTTTTACATAAATTAAAAACTTTTGATTGTTCTTCACCATCATCAAGATTGTAATTATCAAAACTTACATTATTAAAACCTACGGGTATTGCTGAACGTTTAAGTAACGATTGTATAGCTAATTGCTGGCGTTCTTTGACGCCCTGTATGCATCTTTCTTTATGCTTTAATGATAACCTAGCTTTGGTGCATTCTAAACAACCTGACCACGTTTCTGAGCCTTTAAATTCCCATAAGCTACTTTCATATTCGCCATGGGTATCACAAATTACTTTTTTTATATCTTTAATATTAAACATTTTAATCTCCTAAAATTTATTTGTATCTTGGTTAGGTGCAAACCCAATAACTTTAATTACTTTGTCGTTAGTATAATCTTCTTGTTTAAAAACTCCTTCAATTTTTTTAGGTTTATTAAAATCTAATATTAATTTTCTACCGCTATTATTCCAATCTAACGCAGCCGACATATTTTGTCCTACAAATTTAGTATTTAACCACGATAATAAATCAATATTTTTAGTATTTGGATTAGCAAGTTTATAATCAATTAATGTTTTTATGTTATCAATAGTGTCACCAGATTTTATCATTTCATTAATGTATTTTTTTAATGTTGACAAATCACTACCAGATTTATATTTATTTTTACCAGTTTTATCGTTAAAATAATCTATAATAATATTTATATTATCTTCTATTATATTAACTTTACTTAACTTAACTTTACTTATATTATGCTGCCCATTTGGCGTCATCTGGACGTCCACGGGTTGTCCAGTATTAGTTGCCTTTACCTTTAAATCGCTTCTCTTTCTTGGTTCCACAAGTTTTATATCACTAACAACTTTTAATAATAAATCTTTATAAATGCTATCAATTTTACGGTCAGCCCTAATTAAATTATGCTCGTGCCAATGCGTAATAAACAATACTAAATCTTCATTTAATACTTTTACAAAACCTTTATTTATCAATAATTGTAAATCATCTTCTGATGCTGATAACATTCGAATAATAGAAAACCCCTCCACCACCCCATCATCATCAGTATTTAACGCTAAATGAAAATAAAGAGCTTGAGCACTTAATGGCATTTTTAAAAACGGAGCTGAGGTTGTTATTTTAGTTGAGAACATACGTCTTGATGACATCGTTAAACTCCAATAAAAAACCCACGTATACTCAGGTGCAAGACTAAATATACATGGGTTCTAAAGTTAAGATAACTTTGTTTTAATGCCTTGCACAACACAATAACAAAATCACCTAATACGTAATTATACTATATTTTTACGTTCCAATATTTTTTTATTATGTTCAATATATAATTCGTTTTGTTTTTTTAATATTAAACGTTTTTCTTGTAACCATTCGCCATTTAAACCTTTACAAGCATTTTCTATATCTTTATCTGTTAACAGCGGTATTAATTTATTATCCATAATTAAATCCTTTAAATATTGTTTTTAAATTCTTTTTCCTGTAAATTATCTATTGAAATTTTAATTAATTCTTTAAGGGCATTATTTAAAGATAAATTTTCCACATTGGCAAAATTAACTAATTCATTTACAATAAATAAATCTTCTTCATAAAAATAAACATGTAAATGTTTTACAGTTTTTTTCTTTGGGCGATTATAATAGGCCAAAATTTTTTCACTCATTATTTGTACCTTTATATTTTTTTAAAAATGTTGACATTTTATTTAAAACATTATCTATACTTTTAATTTCTGCATTGAATTTATTTTCAAGATTAGTTAATCTATCGTTTATATTTTCTAAATCAACATCAACTGGTTTTTTAAGATTTTTAAACAATTTATAGTTATCGTTAATATATGCTATAAATTCTTTTAAAAATAATTTATTAAAAAATTGATTATTTTCATCAGAAAAATAAATCCATGTATCATTATCAATTACTGCTATGTTTGTAACAATTATTTTATGCCATTCATAAAAAGCTGGTCCTCCAATTGAAGCATTTACTTTGCAAACTTCATATTCTTGTCCTATTTCTATTTTCATATTATTATCCTTTAAATAAATTGGCACACAATTGCATGCCATAGTTGTTAAAATGGTACGTGATCGTTTGGTAATGGTAATGTTTCAACATCAGAATGCGAATTTATAACATTTTCTTTTTTAACATAATTATTATCTTTATTTTCTGGATATAAATTAAATTGATAATACCCATAATTATCTTTTGCTAAATCATTAGATTTTATAGCATTTAATAAATTTTCAACTTGTTCTTGTTTAAATTTAATAATAATTCCAGTAGTTTTATTATTTTCATTTACAAATTGTAATCCGTAACCCCAGGTCCACCATTTTTTAGTAGATTTTTTTTTAGCACTTATATTTAATTTAATGTTTTGCATAATTATTTACCCTTTTTAGATTGTGTTATTGTTTTTTTAATGGGTTTTAAAATTTCAGGTTGATCATGTATAACTTCCATAGATTTATTATTCTGAGATTTTAAAGGCGTTAATTTTACAGTATTGTCAAGATTTTTTGGTTTAACAAATATATTAAATAAACCTTCAAGTGTTAATTTCATTATTTATCCTTTTTTAAATTATTGTTTGTTATATTTAGCATATGTAGCATAAAATTCATCAGATCTTAATTTTTCTTTTTTATTAGTTTCATGAAGTATTTCACCAATAATCTCATTAATAGGTGTTAAATGTGTATCAGATAATTTTGGTATCTTTCTTAAAGCTAAATCTAATTCCTGTATTTTAAACATAACATAAGAAGCAAAAACTAAATTATCCATTCCTAATAATTTTTTGTTTATTTCATCATAAGTTAACATTTGTTTAATTTGCATTTTATTTCCTTTATATAAATTATTATTTGTTAAGTTCAGCGGTCAAGCATTAATTGCTTGTATATAATTTTTTTAATTCTCTTTGCATTTGATCATATTCTTTACGAATACGATCCCATTTTTCAAATTGTGCTTGAGTAATTACATACGTATCTCCTTTAAAATTTAAATTTTTATTATTATAATGATAATAAACTGGATATTCTTCATCTTTATCAATAAATATATTAATATTTGCCATTATTACTCTTTTATTAAATTATCTTCAGCGGTCAAGCATAACATAGTCAGCGGTCAAGCATAACATGTTATTACTTTTTATCCCATCGTGCATTGGCAGCTTTACTGGCAATAGATTCTCGTTTAGAAGCTGGTAACTTTTCAGCACGAGCTTTACCCCCAACCTTACCACCTTTAGAGCCAAGTTTCTCAGCTGCTTTGTGTGTGTTACCAGATTTTATTCCATGCCGAGCCTTTCCTAAAGTTTCAGCATCTTTGTTTTTATGTGTCATTTTTATGTTTCCTTTATAAAAAAATGATCAGGTTAAATTAATTGTTTAATTATTATTTTATTAAATTACAATTTAAAATTTTATTATAAGTATTTTATTATAAATAAAATACGCAACTATTGCAAAAAGTTATCCACAAGCTTAAAAGTTATCCACATATTATCCACAGGTTACTAACAGCTTATCCACAGAGTTATCAACATGTTAATAACTTTGTTAGTAAAATGTGAGTAACTATACCTTAAAATGTCACATATTGCCATACTCGCACATAATCAAGCCCTATTGAGTTGATACCCCTGTGCAGTATGATTGCATTAATCACCTTATAAAACGCTGTTATAGCTTGGTTTTGTAGACATTTTTGTAGTCAACAAAATGCCAAATATTGCCATTTTTTAATGTCAAAAATGGGTTACTAAGTTTGTGTGATACATGATATTTTTTATTGCACGCGAAAGCTAAAAATAGTTGTAATGCTTTATATTCTAACTTATCGCTAGAATAAAAGCCTGACGATTTTATCAATAAATAGTTGGCGTTTATCAATAACTTACAGCCAAAACGCGTTGGCTCTGTTTGAATGTAGATCTGTGTTGGATTGCTATTAATGTATCGTCTAAGCTCTGTTTTCGTCCATTTTCTGATCGGTTTTTGTCTGAATAAATTTATCATATTAAACATTTTCTATAAAATTCATTAATACGCTACTTACATCAATAAAATCTAAAGTTGTATTATAGCTTCAGTGTTGAGTACTAAAAAATCAGCTTCTCGCATATTGTATAATCGTTGTGCAATATTATAAGCTTTTAACGCTTTAGTATCGCTAACTACAATATCATACTTATTTTAAATAATTAACTCATAAAACACGCTTCAAAAAAGCGTGTTCAATTAATTAACTGCTAAAATATTAATATAAGCCGTTTTCTGCGTCTCTTATTTTATGATAACTTTTTTCTTAAAATCTGGATAAGTATATATCATTATTGCACTCCTTTAATTTCTGCTATTTGAACAACAGGCTTATAGTCAAATTTTGAAGTTACAAGTAAATAAGCCTTTTTATTTTTTGATATTATTAAGTCATTATTTGTAACAATCATTTTAGTTGAGATTATTATTTTGTCATAAATAATCTGCAACGTCGTGTTTTTGTTTAATTGTTTAGTTATATTCATATTATACCCCTTTCAATTCTGCAGCAATTAATTCCAAAATTTGAGTTATCAAATTTGGCAATTGTTCTGTTAATTTATCTTTAAGATATAAATAAGCTAATACTGTGCTATTTAAGTCTTTGCAACTATAATCACAATTTGTTGCAAGTGCAAATGAATCAACAAAACCAGCATCATGCTCACACAAGAATCTATCTGCGTCTTCATAATATATAAATTTATTCTCGCAATACTGAGATATAGCTGTATATAAGCAATCGTCTAATGTATCATTATCTAAACTATTAAGCGAAATGCGCTCTAAAATATCAACCCATTCTGATATCTCAAACTCATAGTCTTTAAAAGCAATTTTTAGGTTTTGTGTAAGTTGTGTAATTGTTTTCATTTTTTTATTCCTTAAAATTTTTGTTATTTTTTTGTTATTTGTTTAATTATTTTTATTGTTAATTGTGCGTTATTGTAATTTTGATACAGTTAAAATCTTCACATGTAAAAGTTATATGTGCTTGTTTACCTGATTTTTTGTAACTGTCAATTAATTTAGCAGCTTTAACATAACCCGCATCATAAGCTTCTGCGTATGTGTAACGTTTAAATGCTTTCACTTTGATAGTCTTGTTATATCTTAATTGTTCCATTTATTTCTTCCTTAAAAAATTTATTTATAAGCTAAAATTCTTAACTCAATGACAGTAGTATATATTAATAGAGCTATTGATGTCAATATATTTTTAATATAAACATACTAACAATACCTAATTACTATATTATAGTAATATATAACAATAACTTACAATATATAATATTTTTAATAATATTTATTAATATTACTATATTTACTACAATATTATACTTATACGCATATGTTAATAACATGTTAATAACTATTATTATATTATTATTGACAATATATTAATAATATAGTATAATATAGTACTAACTACGTTATAGCTTAAACTATAATATAGTTTAAACTATATTATAGTAGTAGCTATATTATAGTAGTAGTTATATACTACTATGTTATAGTAATAAGTATTATAGTAATATATTACTACTACTATTATCACTTGTAATATGTATATAATATAATATCAAATATAACATAGTATAGCAATCTCAAAAATATATATATTTCAATATAAAACTAATAACATAATAATTAATAATAATTAAAATAAAACTTATTAAAATAATAAAAATAATAAAAATAATAAAATAAATAAGTAAAGGTGTTCAAATTTTATCATTGTATTTATATGTTACACTGTAACACTATATGTTACACTGTAACATTAAAACCCTATTATTATTACGTTCAATTCCCTATTACTAGTATAATAGGGAATTGCAACATAAAAGCTCTATATTGATTTTTGCACCCCATTAATGTAGGTATGCCTATTAAACGCATTGGAATGACTTCACGGCTCCATTGTGTCTACGTATAACCCCTTAGCGTCCCAATTTGGCAATGACTTGAAATAGCGGAATCTACACCCACTCAGTATCCCAAAAATTTTTCAGATTTCCTGCGTGTGTAAATGTGTTATGATAATGGGTGTTAGAACAATGTTTTAGGAGTAGATAACATGGCAATTAAGATAATTGATAATATAAATAATAACACAATTAATGTTAATTTACCTATAATTGGTAGGATGGCTAAAGACGTTATAAGTGGCTTTAGTGGTATTATAACTCATGTACAATTTACCATTAGTGGTAGAATAGAGATTGTTATAGCTTCTGATATTCAAGCTACTGTTATTAGTTATAGTGATGGTAATTGGTTTGATATAAATAGATTAGTATTAATTGGTGAAGATAGCGTTTTGGATAATTGTCATACTTTAAAAAACAAATTTGAATTTAATATTTCTAAGGAGAATGAATAACATGGAAAAAGTATACGTTGATTTGCATAATTGTTTGTTAATGCCTAATGGCAATCCTAATAAAGACATGGTAAATTTGGTAAACACTTTATATAAGACATATAATATTATTATATGGACTGCTGACAATATAAATTATAAGGAATTAGAAAATAAATTACCTGATGATTTAAAATATAATGATGTTGCTGTTTGTACATTACCTGGTGGTGATGACATTCAAAGAAAGTTATATATTATTAAAGAAAAAGATGAAAATAATATAGCTTTTATAATTGACAATAACAAACATGTTTGCAAGGCATTGGCTAAAAAAGGTATTAATACTTTAAGGTATAGGATTGGATAATGTTTTTTGGAATAAAATATCCTAAAGGGGTTAAAAAAGCTCCTTATAATACTAAGGCTAAACAAGAAGCTAAAGCTAAAATTGAGGCTAATAAATTAAAAAGACAAATTACTCGTGAGCGATTAATGGAAGAAGTAAGATATGATCCATTAACTGGTGATTTTTTTTGGTTAAGATCTAAACAAGGTAGACGGGGTATATTAGCTCAAAGTATAAATAGTGGGACAAGACATAATTGTTATCTTATTGACATTAACCATGTTCGATATGAGGCTCATAAAATGGCATGGTTATATATGACTGGGGAATCTCCAGGAATGGTTCTTCATAAAGATGGAAATAAATTTAATAATAAATTTGATAATTTATATCCTTGTAATCGTGTAGAATATAATAAGAAATTTAATAAAATTAAATGGGAACGTTATGGCAACTGATGTAGTAAAAGTAAAAAGTACATATTTGTTAAACAAAGAACGTAGAAAACATGAACCTATTTTTGTTACCGAATATGATCCTAAATATTGTCGCTTATTATTAGATTACGCTTATAATAAATATAATGTAGATGGCTTTTTTTCTAGGTATCATATATTGCCTAGGACATCTGATAAATGGGCTCAAGAACATCAAGAATGGGCTGATGCTTTATCTATGGCTAATTTTAAAGTTAAAGAAGGTTTAAATGATGCTATAAATACTTTAGCTCGTTATGCTAGTGGTGATCAAAGATTAATTCAAAAAGTTATTGATTTTAACACTATGAAACAACTTATATTTAAAGTTTATGATACTACATTCCGTGAAGATGATAAAACTGGGGAATTAAAACGTAAAGGTATAGAAAGATCTAAAAAGAATAGAGCTGTTGCTGCGGAACATACAATTGATCAAACAGCTATGGAAATTGCTAAAAGTATGCAAAATATGGGCAATAATGACAAAAAAGATGATTTAGAGGCTAAAAATAATGAAGAATAATTATAGAATTACGGATTTTAATAATAATTTTGTAATGTTTATGGATGAAAATAAATTAACTGATTTAGATGTTAGTAAATATAAAGCTGATAAACTATTGGATGCGGAAATATTTGCTTATTACGATAAATTTTGTAAATTACCTTTTTTAACCCGTTTAAATATACTATTTAGGAGAAAATAATTATGGGAAGTACGTTAAATTCATTAATTACTGCTATTACTGGCGGTGTTGTTACTATTAATGGTACTGTTGCTCAATTAACTAGGTTAACTTATCAACAAGAGTATATAAATAACATAAATACGGCTCAATTTGTACCTATTTTGTATTTTAATACTCAAACTGGAAGTGTAAATATTAGTAATACTAATGTTTTATCAATTTTATATACTGATATTACTACTGCTGGTGATTGGGTTTGTTTAAATCAAACTAATTAATTATGAATAATCAATATCAAGAGTTATTAAATAAACAAGCTAATGGTACTATAAACCCTAGTGAGGCTATATTATTACATAAAACTTGGGTAATAATGGCTCGTGATGATTTTCAGTTGTTTTGTACATTAATTCATGCTAAACGTGGTTACAAATGGATGTGGTTTCACAAATACATGCAATCTCGATTACAAGCAAAAGTTGATCCTAAAACTGAATATGATCGTACTCATGAACGTTTATTAATGCGTATTGGAGATCAACATACTAAAACCACAAATATTATGTTATTTATTTGCTGGTGTTTAGGTAAATACCCTAATAAACAATGTATGTATCTTACTTATGATAAAGAACGAGCCAAAGAAATTACCCCTGAAATTATTTCTATTCTGATTGACCCCGTTTATAAAGAAATATTTCCTGATTTTATGTTACCCGATGAAATGTTTGATGTTGAACGTGAAGCTGAAAAATCTACTCAACGTATGACTAATTTAACTATTACCAATGCTGGCAGTCCTAAATCTGGTAAACAAGGTAAATTGGTACTTGGTGGTATTGCCGATGTATTGGGTTTATCTGGTGATATTATTGTATGTGATGATTTATTATCTGGCGTATCAGAAGCTCTTAGTGAAAAAATAAGAGATACTAAATGGCGGACTTTTGCATCAGGGGTACTTTCTCGTCAACAAAAAAATTCAATTGTTATTGTAACTGGTACTTGGTGGCATAGAGAAGATATTATTGGTAGAATTCAAGATATTTATATTGATAATGAAGATAGATTAGAAGCAGGCACTAAATTATGGGAATTGGTGGAATTTAATAGCCAAAAAGATGAACGTGATTATCATTATGACCCTAGAAAAATTGGTGATTATTTATGGCCTGAAGAACGTATGCACGTTTATTTAGATCAAAAACAAACTTCATCTCTTGATTGGCAAATTAAACATCAAAATATACCTCTTGATGTTGATGGTGTGTTATTTAAAGTAACTAGTTTTAGAGTTTATGATTATCTTCCTGTTGACGTCAACGATATGATGGTTATTATATCTATGGATAGTAATTATAAAACAAAAGATACTAGCGATTGTGCTGGTATTACTATATGGGCCGTTCATAATACAAATGCTTATTTATTAGAATTTAATAACACTTCTCGATTTACAACTACTCAAGCAATGGATGAATTAGCTCGTTTAACTAGAAAATATCCTAAATATCACGCTATTTTGGTAGAATTACATTCACAAGGCCAACCTATTTTAGATTTAGCTCCAATGTGGGGATTAACCCGTGTACAAGGTTTTGTACCACAAGGCCAAGGTAAAAAATGGGAACGTGCCCAAAGAGTATTGCCTATATTTGATTCAGGACAAATTTATATACCTAATGAAAAAAATTATGTTTCTATAAATATATTTACTAATCAATTTTTATCTTTTAATGGTGAAAATGGCCGTAAAGATGATTTGGTAGATTCTGCTACCCAAATGTTAATACATTTTGATTATTTATTTAGAGGTTCTTTTGCTCAAATTCCTAGAACTATTAAAACGCAAGATATTCTCGCTGGTAATATGAAACGATTAATGAATAATAGTAGAATTCTTAGACGTTATTAAATAGTTAATTGAAATTAAATTAATTATATGTTAAAATGCACAAAGATTTTTAAGGACATAAATAATGCCTAGAAAAAAAGCATTACTTAATTTACCATCAGAAAATGAAAATAGAATTGTTTTACAACCTGGTAAATACCCTAATATGGAAGCTGAATTAAAAGCTAGAGATATTAAATTACAATATCCAGTTAAAACCACTTCAACTCAAAATGCTATTGTTCAAGATTTAGTTAAAAGCCAAGGTTCATTTTTAGAATTAATTAAAAAATCTGATCCTACACAAATACCTTTTGTTACTACTTCTATTGGTAATATGCTTGTAAACCCTTCTACTGTAAGCATTTCTACGCTTATGAAAGTTGCTCAAAATGAAATTGTAGCTAAATGCATGAGTTTAAATTCTGCATCTGTTGTAAATACACTTGGAGAAATACGCCATAAAGATAAACGTTCTGAAAAAATGTTACAAAAAAATGTTTATGAAACTGAAGGTGGATTACGAGATATTGTAGAAAAAATAATGACTGATGATGTATTTGGTTTTTCTTTAAATTATTTACGAGATTATATAGATAATAATGGAGAATGTAGACTTCAACAAATAGATTTATTACCACCTTCTGGAATATTATTTAGTGCAACGCCTCAAGGTAATATTCAAAACATATACCAATATATTTATAGTTATCCATATGCTAATACACAAAATTTATTTTCTTTTCCATTTAATGCTGGCTACGGTGCACCTGGTGAAAATGTTTATGGTGATCGTGGTGGTTATGGAGTAGACCCATTAGCCAGTTATGATAATGTTGATTTTGTATTAAGATCTAATGTATTAAATACTTTTGGATTATTAGCATTAGATAAATCTAAAATTATACATTCAGTATGTGATTCAACAATTAAAATACAAAATCCATATGGTTATAATCCATTAACTCGTAGAGTATATGATTTATGTTTAATGTATGATCTTTATAAACAATTGCATTCAACATTTTTAAGTTATAGGGCATGCCCTCTTTTAGTGGGTTATGCTGATGCAAATAAAAATGTAGATGACCCAACTGGTCAAGGTGCTACTTTAAAAGCCATAGACGCTCTTTATAATAGCATGGCAGAAATGGGAACTAATGGAGCTTTAATATTATCAGGTCGTAAAGATGAAATATATAGCGTAGAAGCTGTACAAAGTCAAGGCGATACTAAAGCTTTTGAAAATGCTTTAACTTGGTATGCTAATCAAATTCAACAATGTATGGGTCAATATAATTTAGAAGAAGGTAGTTTTGCCTCCGCTACAGCTCAAACAAGTATATATGGTAGAATTGTTGATAATAAAAAATCTAAAGTTAGTGATGTAATTCGTAAAAACATTTTTAAATATTTATTACAAAAAAACATTGACCCTAAAATAACTGATTTTGGTTATTTTGAAAATGATGTAATTAATTTAGATGATAGATTAAAAGTAGCAAAAATTAATAATGAAGCTTCTGTTAATAAAGGATTTATGCCAGGATTAATTAAATCACATAATGATTATCAAGCTAAACAATTAGGATATCCAGTTTTAACCGATGAAGAATTTGAAGAAATTAAAAAATTAGCATTAATTGCAGATCATCCTATGGATAATACAAATAGAGTACATTCAGCCGAAGCTCAAGATCATTATAATAATGCTGCTAAACATGATGGAATTTAATTATTATGGATGAAATAAGTTTTAATAATTACATTCCCAAACAAATAGATTTAGAAAAAAAATATCAAGATGAATTAAATGTTGTTTTAAATGGATTGTTAGCTACATTATTTGCTTATATTGATTCTGATGGTAATATTACCCCAACAACATTATCAAATGTATTTATGCAGTTTATGGCTTCATATGGTCAAGTAATAAAAGATATTAATTATAAACATGCCAAAGAAGTTGATAATTTAGCTAATAACATTTATGGTAATGTTAAAAATAATACAGAATCTATAAATATAATTGCCAAAGATTTAAATGTAAAAACAGATGATTTATTTAATTCAGTAAAAGGTAGATTTTTAGATCAAATACCTGCTGCACCTATAGTTATTAAAAATAATATATTTACAGATGCAAATACTAAAGAAGATATTACTAAAAGATGTGTTAATTCATTAGAATTATTTAGTACTGATGTAACATCCCAATCTATGGTTGGTTTGTTATTATTAGCTGCCGTAAATGATGATTATGATTGGTATATTGGTGATAATGAACATGATGATCGCGTAAGACATCAACACAAAATAGATAATGACGGTATTACTAAAAGATCTATTAAAAACCCACCACCTTCTGGTTTGCCAGGGTCTGAACGAAATTGTAGATGTAGAATTATAAAGATAGGAAAAAATATGAATTCAGTGAAATTATCAGGTGTTACAGGTAATTATATCGCAGTAAAACAAAAACATGATGATCATATTGTGGTTTTATGTAGAGTTCTTACTGTTGGAACTTATACAGATATGAACGGTTTGTCAGTTTATGTTACTGAAAAAACGTTAAATGAATTGGCCACTAATTATAACAATAGGTTAGGGCAAGAATTTCATAAATATAAACAATCAATTTTAGAAAATCGCGATCATCTTGACCCTTCTTCTGTTGCTGCTATTGATGGAATGACTATAGAAGATTTTGATTTATTGCCAAATAAAGTAGATCATAATTATGGCAAAATTAGAGATTCAGTTGGAAATGTTATTGGCAAAGTATTTGTTAAAGAATCATTAGGTAAATTAGCGTTATTTGCACATATTAAAGTTAAACTTGAAGAAAATATTAAAAATGTTGTATCTGGTTTATGGCGTAATTTATCTTTAGGATTTAATACTGAAACTAATGAAATGACGGAAGTTTCTTGGGTAGATATGGGGGCTGATCCTGATGCACAAAAAATATTAAGTGCACCTGTAAATACATATACATCAAATGTAAATTTAACGCCAAATTTTAGCAATCCAATATTGGATGTGTTATTAACATTTGATGATACAATAGCATTATTACAAGCAAAAATACATGTTAAAGAACGATCAATACAATTATGTAAACAACGCAGAATTACATTTGCTGATAAAAATATTATTGAAACAAAATTGTCAAATATTAAAGATGTAAAACTTATTAATAATATTTTTGATATTTTAGATGATTATATACCATTACAAACAAAAAAAGAACAAATGATTTATTTATCACAAGATGAAGCTAAATCTTTTGGGGAAACTATGATGGCATGTAGCAATTCTAAAATATATTAAAATTTTCACTTATTTGCATTATATTTTTTATTATGCTAATATAGTGGAAATTTATTCCTTAACCTTTTTATAAAATGGAGAAAAAAATGGCTGATCTTGACATATCATCAATTATAGAAGCTGTATCAACTGGAAAAATTAATTTAACTGAAGACCAAACAAATCAAGTTAAATTATCTAAAGAAAAAAAACTTTCTGATCATAAAGCAGATTGTAAAAGACATTTGGCTGCTTTAGAAGAAGCTGCTGATAAAGAAGAAGATGAAGACAAAAAGAAAAAACTTAGCAAAAAAGCTAAAAAATTAAAAGCTAAAATGTCTGAATCTGAAGAAGATGGTGAAGAAATTGATTTATCAATGTATCCAATTGATGAAGCTTCTTTGTCAAGCCTTAGTGATGAAATTAGTGAACTTAAATCAGTTGTTAAAAATTTAACTAATTTAATGGCTGAAACACAATCAGGAATGGCTAAATTATCTGCTGCTCCAAAACAAACAAAAGATGAAACAATTGCTAAATTAAAATCTGCTCTTGCAGATGCTATACAATTGGCTGAAGGAGATAAATAATGAGTTTACAAGCTAATATTAATCAAACTGCTGCTCAAATTAATTTTTCTGCATTAATTGTTGGTGAACAACCAGCTATTACAAAACCATTACAATTACAACCAGGTGCATGGAAAGCTGGCTTTTTAAATATGGTTGGTTATAAAGCAAGTACAAATCAATATGTATTATTTAATGCTACAGATAACACCCAAAAATTTTATGGTTTAACTTATGATAATTGGGTAAATGTTAATGGTTTTATAGCATCACAAAATCCATATACGTTTACTGGTAATATTTCAACAGCATTAGGAAATGCTGGAGAAACTTATGTTCAATCATTTACTTGTACAACAGATTCTACTACTACTTTAACAGATTTAAGTATTAATGCTAATAATTTAGCAATTGGTACTGTATTATCTGGAACAGCTTTTACACCTGGAACTACTGTAGCAACTATTGTATCTTCTTCAAGTATTACGGTTTCTAATGCTGCATTAACTGCTGGTTTTAGTGTTGCAGTTACTGCTGTTACTAGTGGTATTGTTACAGGTAATCAACCTGGAAATAATGGAATAAATCCATATCCTGCTACAAGCGTTATTACTGGAATTACTTCAACTGTTAATATTGTTGTAAATTCATTATTAACTGGAACTGGAATTCCATCTGGATGTATAGTTCTTGAGCTTTTATCAAACAATTCTATTTTAGTTTCTGGTAATGTTACAGCTACTACTACAGGTGTTACTCTTACGTCTTATTATACTACTAATAGTAATATGCTTATTAATGTTGCAACAACTCAAAATCCATCAACACAATTTGTTTATAGTGCTATTGTTGGTGCTCAAGGTGGACAAACAGATATTAATGCATTAATAGCATCTGGTAATGCTGAATTATTAACATTGCCAAATGGTCAAACTGGAATCGAAGTAGTTACTTTTAACTTTATGGGAGTATTAGCATAATGAACAATTCAATTAACATAATTAAACAAAATGAAATTTTACAAAATCCAAGTTATGCTGAATGGAAAGCATCAGGTAAATTATATTCTAAACGTAATTTATGGTTAGATAAATTTGGTGATTTAGATAAAACATTGGGCGATAACGTTCAATTAATGCGTTCTATGAATATTCATAAACAAGAATCAGATTATACTGATCTTGCTATGGATACATTTGCACGCTTTTTTAAATTAACTGGTGCTACTGCTGTTGTTCCTACTAATAATGGCAATGCTAAATTAAGCATGCCTGATATTAATTTTAATAAAAATAAATTATTATCTAGTATGGAAAAATTAAATGTTGATACTAGTGTGTTGGGTAAAAATGCTCAATTAGCAACATATAATAATGATTTATTATCTTATAATAACATGATTATTGGTATGTACGATCAAATTACACCTACTAACGTTTCTTCTATTATGGAAGATTTCCCAGAAGCTATGTACCCAGCTATTGGTTTATATATTGCTTCATGGTCAGCAATTAGAGGTATGACTCATCAACATCAAAGTGGTAACGGGTTTTTTGAAACTAAAAAACGTGATGTTGATTATCAATTCTTCCAAACTCAAAAATTTGCAGAAAAAAACGTTTGGCATGAAGAAGAAGTTATAGGTTTACGTCAACCAGATTCTAATACATTTATGGAAAAAGGTTTACCTATATACATGGCTAAAAATATGGCTATGTTAGAACATCGTAGACAAACTCGTATTGTATTTGATACTTATAGAACAATTTATGATGGTGTTATTTACAACAATAATGCTCCTATAAGTTCTAATATATCTCCGCTTAATAGATTTACTGGTTCACAAATTGGTGGTGCTCCTTGGGCTACTTTTGATCCAGTTTCTGGTGCGGTAACAAGTGTAAACTCTTCTGTAAACGTTTTAGTATCATTGCGTAATTTAGTTCATGCATTGTTGAAAAAATATACTGGATATGTTCTTAAAATGAAAATGTGTTCATTAACACTTGCTGCAATTTTAGATAATCCATCTATTACTGCAATTAATCAAGTTGGTCCTGGTTTTATGGCTGGAAACGGTATTTTACCTGGTGATGAAAAACAATTAGAAACAATACTTAAACAATTTTTAGCAACTAATGTACAACTTGAAGTTGTTATTGATGATGCAATGTATACTGCTGACAATCAAGATCCACTTGGTCGTACACCAGGTGAAACTTATTTCTTAAATGATGTGGGTAAAATTGCTATTCTTCCTCAAGTTCAAGCTACTGGTGCTGCTATGGGTGGTTATAATTATACTCCTGTTGTTCAAAACGGTGGTATGTATAATCCACAACCAGGTGCAGCTTTCTTTATGATTGATACGTTTGCTTCTAATACTACTCAAGGTATGGAAAATCCTAGTCTTTCTCAAGCTGTAGTTTGGAGTGCATTGCCTTGTGTGTATCGTCCACAAGATTTATATACTTTAGATATTAGTCAATAAACTAATTATATAAATAAGTTAATTAAAATACCCCTCATATAAAAATGGGGGGGGTATTTATTCCCATCCAATATGAATTAATGTTATTGCTATAAAAAGCATACATAGCCATAAACAAAATCCCACTAAAAATTGAACACTAGAAAATCTTAAAAGTATTCCAATTAACCCGCAAAACAATGAAATAAATATAACGGATATTCCTTTAACTAATTTTTCTTTTGTTATTAATTGTGACCCTAAAATACAACCAATTATTAAAGTTATAATTGGAAATGCTATTAATCCTAAAGTTCCTATTAAAAGTCCATATAAATATAATTTATTTATTATTTTCATTTTATTCCTATTATTAAACTATTACTTGAATCAACCCTTAATTCTGGATCTTGGCCGACATTGCCAGTTATAATTATTTTTTTCATTTATATTTCCTTTCTAATTTGGTTGGCTTACACAGTATATTCCCTCTTCTTGTGCGCATGACCTGCCTGTACCGCTGTAAAACCAAGTTCTATCTGATTTTGTATTTGTTTCAAGTTCGCCTGTTCCACCACTAATAGATGGAAGAGAGCCATTATAAGTCCAATTGTTACAATTTTTGATAACACCCCAATTGTTTTGTATAGTCCCAGTCCATACATTTATAGGGGCTTTATTTGTTCTGAAAATTGAATTCTCTAAACTTTCTGCAAGGTATTCATCTGTAGCTAAAGCTACTTTGGTTTGTGCATCAAAGCGATAATATACTTTACCAGAAATTGTTGCTGGATTATTTAGTATCATACCTTTATAGGATTTTTTCTTATACCGATCAGACATCGGAGAAAAGCCTTTCCATCCTTTACTTTCTGCATATGATTGACACCAAGCATCTACTACTTGATTTACAGATTGACCGGGACTTTTACTTGCAAAATCACCTTTTCGAATATCTTGCTCTGTATAAAATATAATATTTCCTGCAACCACTTTAAATGTTAATTTTGTCGTGCTTACTAAATTTGTATTACTTTGTATAGCTAAAGAAATCTCGCCTAAATTGGCACTTTCAGCTATTGTCACATTTATATTACAATATCCGTCACTACTTATAATGCATTCGTCTGATTCATAAATAAGACCAGTATTACTGGTGACTAATTTGATTTTATTTTCTGTATAAATTATAGCTGGGTTATCCAAAGTAGCTTTGATTGTAAAAGACTCACCTGTTTCATACTCATTTGGTGATTCTTTAGAATACCAAGCGTGAGAAATCATATCAATCTTAATCTTTGGTTTATTAGGGTATGAGATTAATGTTGAGTCCGATTCTAATGTAGTAGGTTTATTTAATTGTAAATCCGATTCCGTTTGAATTACACTCTTTTTTTGATTGTTTCCAACGTTACACCCAATTAACAAACAAGAAAAAAACACTACTGTTATTAATTTTTTCATTTTAAACTTTCTAATAAAAATTATCTTACCATTATATTTATTACTTTTGGTTCAGGTAGTTGGCTGGTAGAATTAATTCCCTACCCCTTAAATAATTAAAAAGTAAGTATATAATTCTGATTACTTCCGTATGCAGTATAGCAGTCAGTATAATCATTGATTAATACTTTTTTATCCTCGCCATTAATCAAGGTCTGTAACGACCACCAATCCACGCGATGTAAAGTTAATTGAGTTTTTATTTATGCTGAGTTGCTCTTCGCAATGCTGAGACTTAAGAAAAGAAAAACCCTTATTCAATCCACTACAATGAATAAGGGCTTTTGGTGAAAAAGTCTTTGTTATCATCTGATAGTGGCAGAATTATTTAACTGACGATAGTATAACCGAATTAAATTCTAAAATGCAAATTTATTTTTAAAAATAAACAAAATTTATTTAATAACTTCAATTTTATGATATACTACGCCGTACATATAACTTTTTAGGAAATATAATGGAAAAAAATTTATTAACAAAAGAAGAAATGGTTAAAGTAAAAATGAATGCTTTAATTACTCCAATTATGAAATATAATGCTACAACTAAAAAACATGAATTTGTTGGTGATGTTGATATGCGTCATGAATTAGCTAAGATTTATGATGAAGAAGGTGACACTGAATCTGAAACTAAAAAACTTAGACAATCTCATTCAAGGCTATTTACTCTTAAACAAGCTGTAGAATATGTACAAAATAAAACAGGTAGAACATTTTACAATAAAGATGAAATTGTTGAAATGAGCAAAAAAGATTCTGAGTTTTATTTAAATAATTTTTGTGGTGGTATTTTAGAATTAAGAATTGATAATAAAAATGTTCAAACACAACATAAATATAATATTGATGGCGAAGCTAGAATGTATAAAAATACAGAACTTGCACGATATGAAAGAGAACATAAATCTCTTCCTTATGGTGAACTAATATCATAATTAATTAATGCAGCTTTACGGCTGCATTTTTTTATGGTATAATATCACAAATATAAAAGGATTATATCATGTCGAATTATTCTCCACAATTTACAAATTCCGAGCAAGTAAAAATTTATTTACAAGGCAAAGCATTTAATAATAATAAACAACAATTAAATAATTTAAATTCTTCACAAGTAGATAGTTTAAACGATCAAATTTTAAATAAATTTATTGTTGATGCAGAATCAGAAGTACAATTAGATTTATCGAGACAATTTGTTATTCCTTTAACTAATTCTAATAACCAACCATTTAATACATGTCCTCAACAAACACAATTAATAATTTCACGCATGGCAACTTGGATGAGTTGTATTATTATATTAAAAGTATATTTTGGCAAAAGTGAAGGCGTTAGAGGTGGATCATATGTTGATTATTGTATAGAAGAATATCAAAGATTAAAATTTGCAGTAACTGGAATTAATGAACATGGTCAATATATACAACCTCCATTACAAAATCTTTTATTAAATTCTCATGCATCTTATAGATCTGCTGCTGGTGCTCCTGCACCATTAAGTGTAGGTATAGGGGTTGGATCAAGAGATAATGCTGCACAAAGCAGGCGTAAACTTGTTGATTTAAATAAAAGTATATATTGGGGATATGGAACATTTAATAGAGGTTGGTAATGGATTATAATAGAATTATACAAAATACCATGGATCAATTATGCAATGAATTATTAAATGAAAAACAAAGTTATTTTAGTAAAAAAGGCAGACCTGATCAATCTTGGCGACCACTAAAAGAAACTACCATATCGAAAAAAAAATATTTAGAAAGTGTGGGACATAATTTACCTGGCACTGCTACAAGTTTTAATATTGGTACTGGCACATTAAAAAATAGTTTACAAGTAACTTGGGAAGTAATACCAGGTGGTGTAAGAATTAGAGCTTGGTCAACAGATGATCCAGCTCTTGTAAGTTATTTAACAAAATTTTTAGGCCGTGATTTTTTAGAATTTACGAATAAAAACGTACAAGATATAGCTGAAAGATTTATAACTTTATTTAAAAAGAATATACAATGAATCCAACATATGATTATGTTAAATTTTTACCTAGAAATAGAATTATTCCTTCTACAGTACAAGCTTTATTAAATAGTTCTTATGTTACTGGGTTGGTAGGTAACAATATTTATGGATATTATAGAGATGATAATAGAATTGATTTATTACCTTCTTTAAGTGTATATCATGGTCAGTTAAATTCACCTGACAGTTATGATAGAATTGTAGGAACTATTATAATTGATGTTTATGATTCATTAGACATAACCAGAGAAAATACTACTCAAAGTGTAGATACTTTGTTAGAAGTATTACGAACCACTATTCAAAACCCTAATTTTTTTGAAATGGTATCATTAAATCAATTTGATTATAACAATACTATTAGTATGTTTCAAAATGATTTTGATAAAAATGAATTTAATAAAGCATTAAGAAACTATAATCCATTGGTGCGTTATGGTATTGAATATAATTGTGAACAACCAACATTTTTAAATCCATTAGAAATTGGTGATTGTCAACGAGTTAGAAATACTTTTAAATATTGGATTAATACTCAAGCTTATGAAATTTTCTTGGAGTTATTAGGTGTTAATGCTAGAAATGATCCCAATGCAATAGTATATCCATTATGGGAACAATTTAATTTAAATATGGAACAAATTAGTTAAAATTTTCACTTATTTGCATTATATTTTTTATTATGATATACTCGCTTATAATAATTTTAAAGGTATAAAGTTATGGCAGCTAACAGCTTTAATTACAAATCTCAAATACCTGGTGGAACACAAATTGATAATTCTCAAAATATTCCATCACAGGTAACACCTGCTTTACAAAATGCAAGTTTTTTGTACGGCAATCGTAGGCCATTAATTAATGTAACATTTAATGGAACAACTGCTAATGGTTCACAAGTTATTACGGCAGTAAATACATTAATTGTTGCTAAATTATATGTAGGATTACCCATATCAGGAATTGGGGTTCCATCAGGAAGTGTTATTATTAGTTTATATAATGATACTATAACAATAAGTCAAGCAGCAACAGCATCTGCTACAGTAGCACTTACTTGTACTGAAATTAGTTTACCAATTCCCATGCCATTGTCTGGTTATCCATCTTATAGTTATTATCAAACTTATCAATTGCCAATAAATTTAATTACTTCACCTGATAGTTTATTATCATGGTTTGCAAGTTCTGGTTATGAAGTAAATTTTGGCAATTCTGGAACTCAAGTATTAAACAATATTGTTGCTTATACTCCCAGCCCTGCTGTTCCTGGTAATGTATCTTTATATTTTGCAGGTCAATCATTAAATATTTCTTCATTGGCAAATTCAGTAATTAGTGGATTGTGTTCAATATCAGGAACATCAATTGATGCTTCGTTAGTATCAATTACAACTGGATCTTATAATCCAAATGTAACAACTGAATTTACTTGTGATACTGATGGAACAACAGGTGTATTAACAAATTTAAGTATTAATTCTTCTTTATTAACAATTGGTTCAAATATAGTTGGTGCAGGTATTCCTGCTAATTCAGTAATTATTAGCATTAATTCTTCAACATCAATTACAATTGATAATGATACTACAATTGATGCAACCGATGTAGAAGTAACTTACACATCTGTAAATACTGTGGCTTGTGATACTGTTATAGTTATTAATTCAGCAAGTTATATTAATTTACAAATAAATCAAAATTTAACTATTAATTATATTCAAGAATCAGGTAATCCCGATATTAATCGTACTGAACCATTTATTATGAATTTATGGCAAGCTTCATTAGCAATGACTAATATGAATGGTATTAATACTAATGCCACAGTTGGTGCACCTAATTTATATTTTGCAATTTTACCTAATGCTGCTGATACTAATTATTATGGTCCTACTGATGATAATATGCCTATGGGTGTTTCTCCATCTTCTGTTGCTACTGCATTGGGATTAACAACAATAACAATACCAATAACATCTAATTATGCTAGTTTTGTTCCTTTTACTACTTTAGGTAATACAACTATTACACAAGCTACAAGTAATGCAACAGGAACTGTATTTCAATCAGTAATTAACGGTTCTAATTTGCAAATTCAATTAAATAATGTAATAGGAACTTTTAACACTACTAATAATATTACTTTACAATTAGACAATACAATTACTATTTATAATTTGCAACAAACATATTTTGCTAATTATAAACAATCATTACGTACATTTCCTTGTATTTATGAAATATTTAATGCAACGGATGTAACTAATATTTTACAACCATTAGCAACTTATGTGCAAAATCTTAATTTACCAGTTACAGCAAATAATGGTCAAGGTAATTGTTCGGTAATGTATGGCAATCAAACTTATACACCACAACAAGCATTAACTTTAATGCCTAAAGCATTTAATAATCAATATTACGATGGTTTATATATTAATTATGTACAACGTGCTGGTGTTGTTGTAAGATCATTTGCACAATCTATTTGTGCTTTAGCTGCTGTATTTGCAAGTAATAATTATCCATTTAATCCATTAAATTTAATTGAATTAGCAGGTTTTGATAATTCAACAAATCAATCAGATTGGATTGATACATCTATTGGTGGTGTAGCTGATCAATTAACACAAGAAGGTTTAAGCGTAGTTGCTACAAATGCAACAGGGCAATATTTAATGTTAGGACGTACTACACAAACAACTATTAATGGTGTTCCTAATACTGAGTTTTATCCAACTTATGTGATGGATACAGGGAATTATTTAAGATTGCAAGTGTATCAAATTTGTCAAAATAATGGTGTTGGCCAAGTAAGACAAAATGATATTACTTTAAAATCAATTAATCAAGCATTGGTAAATTTACAAAATCAAATGGGCGAAAATGGGGATAGAATATTAGCAAATGTTGTTACTACTAGAAATTTAATTACTGTAACTAATAGTACTCAAAACCCTTTAGGAATTAATATTTATTTTCCTTATCAGCAAAATCCAGGCTTAAATTCTGTTTATGCCACTTTGGTAAATTATAGTATTAATTATGTATTTTAGTTAGGATTAATTATGGCAGTTAGAGGCGGATATTTTGAACGGGTATTAATTTTATTTAATAATAATATTAATTTAGAACAAGATGTTGTTGGTAAAGCAACTACAAGCGGAGACCAACAAGTTAATGCTGTAGGTACAATGACATCCAATCATTTAAATAGTGGGTTTGTCCGAGGCAATGCTCAATATTCACTTAATTTAAGTATATTTCAAACAAGCAACGGAAAACCTATTGATTTTACTTCTATAGATTATGATAATACTTTAGTAACTGTAGCTTTATATTGCCCAGCAGGACAATTTGGTTCAAATGTATTTGCTGGAAGTAAAAAATATTTATTATGTACAGGTTTATATTTATCAACAAATGATGAATTGGAAGCAACAGGAGTTGGTCAACCTGTAACAAGTAATTATAATTTTAAATGCATAAATCAAGAATGGGTAAGTAATATTTAATTTTGGAAATAATAAATGAATGATATATTTTCTACAGAAAATGCAAAAGAAGCATTATCTAAACATTTAGGTTCATTAGATGATTACATTAAAAGTGATAATAAATTATCTAGTAACGAAGATGTGTTAAGATCTAAAGTTAGTTCTATTGATTATAATAAATTAATAAACATAAATGAAGGTGTGCGTAAAATTCATTATGTTTCATATGGTAAAGAACAAAAAATACCTATGAGATTATTAGGTATTAAAGAAAATAGAATTCTTTTACAACAAACTTACGTATGGAATAAAGAAAATCCTTGTTTTGTCGGTGGGGAAGATAATTCTGAATTTCAAAAACAATTACTTATTAAAAAACTTAGTTTAGCGACATCTCCTGCACCCGAATTATCTGATGATAAATATAGATATTTTACAGAAGATCAATTAGAAAATTGTCCTGAATTTGTTTTAACTGGTTTAGCTCAACAATATGATCAATTAATTAAACAATACAATCCTTATTTAAGTAAACAATTTGAAGATGAAATAAATTTTGTATTAATAGCATTATTTGATGGAGAACCCATCAACGAAAAAAAGTTGACGCTTATGGGTTCTTTAAGCTCACTTCAGCTATCTCTAATTATCGTCAAATTATGCAAGACGATTATGTCACTGAAGGACAATGCTCAATTTTTCAGCTTGCTCAACGAATCGAGTCAGAACGAAAAAGAAGAGAATTACAAAAACTCTGATAAATCTTAAATAAAGGTTTTGGTATGAGCGGTAATACTATTGATATTTTATTCAATGCAAGTGGTAATAACGACAATACCAAAACTGATCAATTAATAAAAGCTTTAAATAATTTTGAAAGCATTTTAACTAAATTTACTGAAACTTCTAAAAATTATGCTGGTGGAAACCCTAATCTTAATAACACAAAAACTTTTGTTAATGAGATTCAAACAGCAATAAAAAACTCAAATGATAAACAAAATTCATACAAAGCATCACCATTCCCTAATAACACAGCAATATCTGGTTTAAAAAATGATTATAGAGATCATTTATTTAAAAACGAAAGTGAACAACCAAAATTTCAAAAAGATGCTTTAAGCAGGGCTACCTCTGAAGGAATTAAAAGAGGTGTAAAAGATAGTGGATTAGAATCATTATTTAAAGTAAGTATTGCTGGATTTGTTGGAAAACAAATTGTATCTGGAGTTGGCAACTATTATGGTTATCAAACTCAAATAGGAAGCTCTGGGCTAGTTAATCCGCTTACCAGTGGGGGTAACTACGGCACATTATCTGCAAACGCTCTATTAGCTTCTAAACAACAAGAAAATTCATTAGGTACTACTATTGCTACAATTGGTGGTGGAGCATTAGGTGCATTTTTTGGACCACCAGGAATATTAGCAGGAAGTGCAATAGGATATGGCCTAGGATCAATAGTTTCTTCTGTATCAAATTCTACAGCTCAATTAAAAGCACAAGCTAGATCTGATGCAATTAATCAAAGAATTAACAATTTATCTTTAATTGGTACAAATGCAAATGTTTCTGGTTTAATTGGTCAAGTAACGGGATTAAACGGTAAAAAATTAAATGCAACTACTAATAATCCACAAGATTTATTTAATCCTTTATTACCTATTGCCACAGAAATATCTAAAGGGGTTGGAACATATAAACGTAATTTTGAAGCTATGGATATGCTTACTAAATATGCGGTTAGTGCTAATCTTCCATTGCAAGAATTATCTAAATTAGGTAGTTCTGCTGCTATGCTTAATTTAAACGGAACTCAATTAACAAATGCTGCTAATTTAGCTTCTGGTGCAGGTGTAGGCCTGACCGATTTAAATATAAGAACATTAATGTTTCAACAAGGTGGTTTGTCTATTGATGCAGCTCAGCGTGCAGCTGCTGGTTCATTTAGTAATACAGGTTCATATCAAGCTAAAGAACAAGAATTTTATGGCGGAACTAAATTAAATCAAATTACAACAAGATTATATGCTCAAGCAATTGGTCTTGATGCTGATGCTTTATATAATCCAAATAGTCCAAATCATGCAGCACAAATGAAAAAAGCATATGCTATGCAAAATAATGGCATTCCTGGTGCTGCAATGATAGCTCCTTTATTTAGTCAAAGCGATTTTAATCCAAATAATTTATCAGGAATGGGAATAAAATCTGGTAATGCTAGAATGGGTGTGGAAAGCAATATTGCTGATATGTTAAATGCTAATCAACAAAATAAAACAAATGCATTAACGGATAAAGATGTTGCAAACAATGTTACTGCCACTATGTCTAAATTTACAGATAGCGTATTAGGCAGTAATTCAAGTTTAGATGGTTTTAAATCTGCACTTGTAGAAGTTACTTCTGTATTACAAAATATGCAAAATGTAGGGCGTGCCTTTATAAGTGGCGGAAGTTTTATGACAAGTGGTGCTACATCTTCTGTATTGGACTATGGAAACAAAGGTGCAAAGTAAAAGGCTCCAATGATGGAGCAAAATCTATAAAAAAAATGATAGATAAAATTAATAAAAATTATGGTTATATTATAGAAGAAGCTCATAAAAAATATCCACATATATCATCAAAAATGATTGGATTAATAATTGGTTTAGAATCATCGGGAAATAAACACGCTAATTCAGGTAAAGCGATGGGATTAACTCAGCTTACACCTAGTACAGCACGTGATTTAGGAGTACATAATATTTATGATCCTAAAGAAAACATTATGGGTGGTACTAAATATTTAAATCAATTAAATACACGTTATCATGGCGATACTGATAAAATGCTAGCAGCTTACAATGCTGGATCATCTAGAGTTGATAGCGGAAAAACATTACCTAAAGAAACTCGTGATTATATTGCACGGTATCATAACATGGAGAATAAATAATGGCTTTAAGTGCTTCAAGCATTAGCGATGTAAATAATCTTTTAAATCAATTAGGTTTAAATCAATGGCAATTGCAAGAAGGTAAATATAATGGCTATACATTTTCAGTGGCTCAAACTCCATTTGGTTTAAATGGTTTACTTAGCAATTTAAGTCAATTGGGTCAAGTTGGAACTATTGCACAATACGGACAACAGATTGCAAATTCTTCAGCTTTAGCAGTAGGTACTGTTACAGGTGCTAATGTTAATAATCCAATTACAGGCATTCCTGGTGGTGCTAATGTTGGTAATGCAAGCATAATTGATGTGTTTTCTCGTAAAGTTGCTATTCAAGATTTACCTAATGGTGCTGATAATATAAGAGCATTAGGATACAATGGTCAACAAATAACTATTATGGCTGTTGCTTGGGGCAGCAATTATATGAGTTATTTACAAAACAATTTAGTTCAAATGTTTTATTCTGACGAAATAGTATCTAACGATCCAACAAAATATCATGTATTACAACATCCAGTTTGGGGAACAATTCAAGGGTGTTGGTTAATTGGCATGCGTATATTGCATGACAGTACAAGATGGAGGGCTGCTGTAGCAGAACTTACATTTAGAACCGAAGAACCAATTAAAGCAATTAATCAATCTTCATTAACTCAAACATTATCACAAATTAATAATGGTGTATCATCAGTATTGACAATAGCAAATGCCTTAAATGGAATATGGAATTCTACTGATTTGTTAATAAATGGAAATGGTCAAAATTCAATTACAAATACAAACAATATATTTATTCAAGATTCATTGCTTACTATTCAAAAAAATGTTGCTGCATCAGTAAATAATTCAATTGTTGCTACAAATATACTTATTAATAATTTAGCCCCAAATAATTATAACAATGTAGCATTAAATAATTATGCAGTAACTAAACCAACAATTACACAATTTAATTATTTTATAAATAATGTTACAACACTTAATAATATTCAAAATTTAAATGTTTATTTAACTAATAATATAAATACAACTATTAATATTATTTATAATAGTTCAGAACCAAATGCTTTTTATAATACCATCAATTATTTAAAAAGTTTAATTGCTGAAATAGGTCAATTATCAATAACTTTAATTAATGCATATTATGGCCAAACTAAACAATATACAACGCCGTATAATATGTCTTTGTTTCAGATGTGTTTTTTAAATAATATTGATTATGAAAATAATTATAAAAATATAATACAATTAAATCAAAACACATTTTTTTATTTAAATTATATACCTAAAGATACAGTTATGATATTACCTGTTACTAATGGTAGTTCGGGGGCATAATGAGTACATATATTCCAGAACCATCGTTTCTTATAGAATTTGAACCTAAATTAAATAATGGTGACCCAACAATTAATGGTAATGTTGTAAATATTAATACAAATTCAGGCAAACAATCTGTAACTAATATTCAATTACAAGTAAGTGGAACACAGCATATTTTGACTATTAAAAACAATAATCAAATTGTGTCTACAACTGATAATGTATATTTATTACAATTTGAATTAAGTAATTATGTTATTAATCAAGAAGCTGGCGGTACAATAAAATTAACTGCAACTAATAATGCACAACATATATACGATTTAAATTCACCATTGTGTGATTTATTTCAAGAAGGTGACATTGTTAGAGTAACAATGTTTAATGATTCAAATTCTACAAATAATAATGTTCCTTTGTTTGTAGGTTCAATAAATAATATAGAAATATTTTATAGTAGAGCTGGTTTTGAAATTGATTTAAAAATAGAAGGATTGCTTAATATATTATCCCGAAGTGCTACAATTCAAACATCAGCACAACAAACACAAAATAATGTATTTTTAACTCCTATTGTTGCTAATCAAAATATTAACTTTAATAATTTTTTAACAATTTTATTAAATGAAACAATAATTGCTGAAACAATAACAAATATTGTTTATAATGCTGGAGTAACAAATGGTGTTAAAGAAATAAATGCAATTGGTGGCAATGGAACGGCAATATGTCAAGATAGTAATATTTTTATATTTTCCCCTCCAACAACAAGTAAATTAGATGTAATATTACAAACTCTTTATGCTTATCAAAGGGTGTTTTATGTAGATAATTCTGGTAATTTTATAATTACTCCTTTACAAACATATTTTGATACTACAAATAATTGGACATTTCAAATGTCATCTGAAGTTATTACTACTGGATCTACTGTTCCATTACAAGCTATTTCAATTAATAAAAATAGTTCTAATGTGCAAAATAGAACATTTATGTCTTTAATGGGAATATTTAATCAATTTATTCAAAGCGATATTACGGGAAGTAATAATACAACTGGTGTATATGCTGTTGCTACTATTAATAATAGTATATTTCCAAGAATTACGGAATTTGTAAAAAGTGGGCAATATTTACAAACTAATTTTGCAGTACAAGAATTAAATAAAAACATTGTAACAAATTCAGGGTTTTTAAATATAGCTAAAAACTTTAAAAATTTACAAGGTTTAAAAAGTATTATTAGCGTAAATGATAATTCATTAACTATTAAATTAAAAAACAATATAACTAATGAAACTGAATCTTTAAAATATTTTATTAAATTATATTCAGCAAAATCACTTGCAGAACAATTGTTTAACGACATGAAAGTAACTGCGGTAATGCCAACAAATTTAACATATAATACGGCTACAAATTCATTTAGACAAATACCATTAAATCAAATGGTAACTATACCAACGGTTACCAATAATAATTTTGATGGATTAACACAATTATATTGTTATGGTTATACCATAAGTTATAATAGATCTAATGGGTCTATGACAACATTACATTTATGTAAACCTTATACGTTTACTGCATTATGGTGTGATAGTGTTGTAGAGTTATCTAAAAATCAAGCAACGGGGTAATTAATATGACAATAACTACAGGTGCAATTTTATCAACTAATACTACAACCGATGAAAGTAGTGCTATTTATTCTAGTAAAATTCAAGGTAATCAAATTTCTAATTATGATTCTGAATTGCCAATTTATAATCCTGCTGGATTTTTTAGTATTCCAATACCAAATGCCCAAGCTTTATTTCATCAATCCCCTTATGCTGGAACGGGATATATTCAAGGGTTTTTTAATGAATCCCCATCAATAACAAATGTAAAAGATTTAATAGAAGGTGAAAGTGCAATTTGTGAAACGGCTACTTATAATTTTAATATTCAAGCAAAATTAGATGGATTAAAAAGTATATTTAAAAATAATAATAATGATATTATTACAACTAATTTAGCAATTAGTGAAAACATTGTAACAATATTAACTGATATTATTGCTGAAATTGTGACTTTAGAAACTAGTTATAATGCATTAATTACAAAATTTAATAATTTTAATACAGCATTTTTAGCTCATGCACACACTGGAGTACAAACTGGTGGTGGAACAAGTGGCCCAACAACAACTCAATTTCCTAATAATAATTCTTATAGTGCAACATCAAATTTTAATAGAGATAAAACATTTTTATCACAATCTCCATCTAAAATGTATATTACTGTAAATGGTGAATTAATTAGCTAATTATGGTATAATCTGCCAAAGGAATTAATATGGATAATACTACAACTTTTATTAACGGATTAACAAATACATATGTTGTTACAAATGGAATTATACAGTCAAACGCTCCCCAACTAACAGAGGCGTTTACACGGTTAAATACTCCTTTTGGTTCATATCAATTTGACCCTAATTTTGGTTGTTTAATTCCTTTATGGTTACAATCTAGACAACCATTAACAGAAAAAAAAGTAGAACAGGAAATAGAAAGAACACTGCAACCAATGATTAACAAAGGAAGAGCGGTTGGTTTTTTAATTACAATTAATGCAATGAATAATAATGCAATTATGTATACGGTAGATATATATTCTAATAACTCTAAACCGTTTAGTTTAATTTCAAATTTTACAGGTTAATAATTAAATGACAATTACACGTGATCAATTAGAGGCGGTATTTGCTGCTACAATATTAGCGGAAAATCCTAATTTAACTCCTTCTTTACAAGAAGGGCAGGATTTATATTTTAATCAAATAGCAGTTTCACAAGTTGGTTCTACTGTAAGTCAAGAAATACAATTATTTGAAAATAATATTTTTCCAGCAAGTTCAAGTAATGCTTTATTATCACAACATGCAGCATCTTTAGGTATTCCAAATATTGCAGGAAGTCAACCAACTCAAGGTACTTTTATTTTAACTGCTACAGGAAATCCTACGACAAATTTTAGTATATTAAGTGGAACTATATTAACAAATCCATCATCAGCTATACAATATATAGTTACAACAACAATAAATTTTATAACGACACAATCATATGCTAATACACCCGTACCATTTCAATCTGTATTAAGTGGTTCAAATACATATAGTTCTCCACAAACGTCGTTAATATTAGGAACACCAATTGTTGTAGGAACTTTAACAATAACTAATGCAACTATAAATAATGATGTTGCATCAGGTTTAGACACTCCAACAAATGCCGACATATCAGCATTAGTAGCAAATTATATGCAAAATCCCAAAGGTGGTGGAAGCACTGGGGATTATTTTAAATGGGCTTTAGAATCCACATCATTAATTACTTTTGCTAAAATTATTCCTAACGGTGCAACTCAAAATCAAAATGTTATTTATGTATCGGGAATGGTTGCAAGTGGTGATCCATCGGTTAATATTGGATTAGAATTTCCAATTAGTCGTTCTGCATCATTTTCTACAATTAACACAATGGGAACATATATTGAAAGTATTAGGCCTATTAATGATAATCCTTTGTATGCAACAGTTAGTACATATGCAATTACTAATAATACAAGTATTAATCCAACAAATCCAAATCCTTCTATTGTTTTAAGAGTAATATTAGCCACTGGATTATCATTAAATACAATAGTACAAGGAAATAATGGTTTATCATTAACTGTAAGTGAATGGATAACTTATCAAACAAGATATGCAGTGTTATCTGCTCCATATACAGGTACAATATTACCTGATGGGAAACCTTATATTTTAGGTAGTGATATAATTAATATTATTAAATCTGGATTAAATGCATCTCAATATTTGCAAGGATATTTATGTAGTATTTTAATTGATGTAACATTTAAATATAACGATAATACATATACTGATATTCAAAATATTCCAGTTCCAAATGATACAAATTATTTTATTGCAGCTTCTGGAATATATCCTGCTAATTTACAAATTATTTATGATCTTGATACATCCATTTGTACAGTGGAATTGGAATAATGATAACACAATTAAGAATATATTGGGAATCAAATCCATTATTTAATAACGTTGGAAATAATTTTACTATTGGTGCTATTGATGATACAGGAGCATTAAATCAAATTTCTAATAATGATTCCGAATTACAAATTATATTAATTGAACCATCTACTGCTCAATTAGTAAATAATAATAATACTATAATTGTTGCTCCAAATGCTCAATCAAATATATCATTAAGATTTCAACTTATTTATCAAAATTATTCTCAATATTTTAGCTATGTTTTAGTGCCACCGTACACTAATATGACATTAAATCAATTATCTACTATATATAATTTATATTTACCAAAAAATGTTTATAGTAATTCAAAAACAGTTCCATCAACTATTAAACAAAATGCAATAGTAAATACTTTATTTCAATTGTATAACAATTCTGCTATTAATAATCCATCTTTTGTTAGTTTAGAAACTGTTTTAAAAAACATTTATCCCATTTCAGGTAATTCAAATTGGGAATTGTTTTTAACTGGTAATAATAGATTGCTTTATGAAAATACTACTCAATATGGAAAATTATTACAACTTATTTATCAATTAGAAATTAACAATAATACTAATCCATATTATTTATGTTATAATATAAGTCAATATATTTATTATTGGTTAGGTTTTCAAAAATATGTTTATGTTCAAGAAGGCATAATACCTAATATTGATATTGCTTTTATATTAAATAATAATGCATTGGATGCTTGTGTGTTTAATGGAAGTTCAATAAATAATAAAAATATTATTTTTTATGTTTTAACAGATGGACCTGGTACAATAACATCTAATCAACAAAATCAAATACAACAATTTGCTAGACAAATAACTCGTGCTGGAATGAGCGTAGAAGTTATATTTACATTTTCTGCTGCTGAATTGAATTTAACAGTAAATTTAGAAAATACATACTGGAAAGATCCTAGGCAACAGCAAACTTATTGTATTGAATTTAATCCAAATGTATTGGATCAAGCATTAGGATTAATAAACACAAATACAGGAAATATTGATAATATTATAGATTTTAATTTAACATTAAATCCAGGCGGAACAACTACAGAATTAACGGTTGGTCAATCATATGAAGTTATTATTACTCCTGTATATTCCACACCAACAACTTTGCCAAATCCAATTATTCAATATACTGAATTTTTTAGCACTGATACAACATTATTATCTACATCTATGATTAGTGGAGTAGAATATTTTAATGCATTAGAAACAGGTACAGTTACAATAAATGTTTATCTTGGAATAATTTTTAAAAGTTATACTTACACAATTATTGTTTAAATGTTTTATATTTAATAATAAAGTAGTTATTTGATAATTTATTTTTATTATGTTAAAATTCATAATAATTTAATAATAATTTTTAATAGGCAATTAATGTGATTCAATACCCTTTAAGTACATCAATACAACAATTTCAAAGATTAGAAAATGTTAGTAGTGATCTTATGAATTTATTTTATACAACTACTACAGAAAACTTAAATGCATATTTTCCCATCTCTCCATGCATTATGTCTGGCATTAATAACATTAGTAATAATTATGGTCAAATTGGAACATCTAATGTTTTTGAATTTGCAGCAGGTGCGGTAAGGTTTCCTAATCAAATTACAGTAATTCCTGGTAGTATAATAGAAGAATTTACTTGGGCTCCTTATGCTGGTGCTTCAATAACGTTAAATGGTATTACAGATGGAACAGTATATTATTGTGTAGCAAAACTTACGCAAATTGCTAATGATTCTTATAAAGTTACTAATACCATGACAATATTAGATACGGCTGTTACTGCATCTGGATTAAATGATCAAAACGTGGCTTTATTTGCTATTACAAGCGATACTGGTGTTTATACCGTGTTTTTAGATTCTAATTGTGCATATAATTATGATGCAAACAATAATATACAATCAGATTTCAATAGAAACAATAATCTTGGAACGGTAACAACTCATACAATATCATTAGCCGATGCATTTTCATTAATATATAACGATGGAATTTCTATTGCATATACATTACCAAATTATGTAACATTACCTGTTGGTGCAACTTTTTGTATAAAAAATCAATTAGGTACTATTTCTAACGGTATTACCAGAATTAGAATGACATCAGCTTATAGTAATGCATATTATAAATGTGAAGTTGGTAATAATGGCTGGATAATAGACGGGCAACCAATTGCAACTTATAGTCATTGGGCTACTCAACAATATGTTGCAGATTATGTTGCAGATTATGTTGCAGTAAATGGATATTTTTCACAATTATTTGAATTTAATGGCGATTGGATATGCCCTAATGACGTTTATAAAATTTATGTTACATTAATTGGTGGCGGTGGTGGTGGTGCTGGTGGTGGTGTCGGTGGCGGTGGCGGTGGTGGTGGTGGTGGAGCTGGTTATCTTATATTTAAACGATATGTTCTGGTAACACCAGGTACGTCATATAGCATTACAATAGGTTTAGGTGGTATAGTAAGTACTGGAGCAGGTAATAACGGTAGTCCTACAATTGCATTTGGATTAACTGCAGTTGGCGGTTTTGGCGGTTCTACTAATGGTCAAGGCGGTTTTGGCGGTTCTACTGGTGCCAACAGTAGCAATGGGATAGGTGGTGGCGGTGGTTCACTTTGGATTGCTGGTGGTGGTAGAGGTGGTACTGGTAATGGTTACCCTGCTGAATCTGAAGGCGGTGGTGGTGGTGGTGCTGGTGCTGTTGGTGCTCTTGGTGGTCCTGGTGGTAACGGTTTGGTTTTAATAGAATATTAATAAGGAAATAAAAATGTACGATATAACAAATATAAAAGGTGAAGTAAGGCTTTTAGATTTACACAAAGATGGTCGTATTACAACATACCATCAACAAATATTAGACCAAGGAATAATATTAGATGATGAGAATTACGAAAGATTATTAGCATTGCAGCAAGCAGGTAAATTATTTTATATAGATTTATCATTACCCGCTGAATTTGGCGCTAACATTATGCCACGTGATTGTGGTAGCGTATGGGATGAAACAACTCAATCATGGGTTGGTGGCATTGAAACTTTAATACCATTACCTGAACAAGCTAAAAAATTATTTGATAAATATAATTACAATGCTATTGAATTTAATAAATTAACAAAAACTCAACAAACTAAATTAATAGCATATTTAGATGCATTAAGTGCAATTATTGACGGTACTGACACAACAAGTACCGAATTACCAGCAACACCTTTTTAATATAGGAAATTTAAAATGTCAATAGAAAATGTAATATATTTACAGCCAACAACATTGGCAACACCAAGCAACTCATTTCAATTGTCAAATAATAATTTAACAATTACAGTTGCTGGATTACAAGGCTCAGAAACTGCATCATTACAAACTTTAGATCCTATAAGTGGCAATTGGAATGATTATTATATTGATAGTACATTACAAAAATTTACTTTATCAATTACTCAAATATCATTATCTAACACATCTGGAACATTTAGAGTAAACAAACCCACGACTGTAAATGCGGTGGGAGTGGTAATTAGTGAATTTGTTTTAAATAAACAAATTATAAATAATGCATTAAATGGACAATATCCAGGAGCTGTATCATTAGAAATTAGTTCTAATGGAAGCATTGTGACGACTAAAGCATCATCATTTAATTCAGCAACGGGAAAGTTAACGGCTTATTTAACAGCACCTGGCAGTTCTGGTAGTGGCGTTGCTTCATTAAATGGATTAGCAGGTGCTTTACAATTAATAGCTGGTTCTAATATAACAATAACTCCTTTGGGTAATAGTATTACCATATCTGCCACTGGCAAAAATGAAATAAAATCAGTAGCAAGCGTATCGCTCGATGGCGGTGCATCTGGTACAGTTACGTTTACTAATTTTACAAATACATATACGCAATTTAATTTGTTAGTGCCAAGTGTTGCACAATCAGCAACGCCAACATTTATTTTTTTTGGTAATCCTACTGCACAATCATTGACTTCAATTACATATAACATATTAAATCTTAGCCCAAATCCTGTGACAAATGCTACATTACAATTAGCAATTAGCGGTATTTAGAAAGTAATAAAATGGCAACATATTCAAAAATATATAATATAGCAGGCATTCCAAATCAATATGATTTAATTACAACTGCCGCTAACATAAATATACCTTTAACTGGGGCTGTAGCAAGTAACTTAATTGATAAAACAACTATGACTGATGGTATGTACGTTGTACTTTGTCAACAAATTGCAACACCCACTCAAAACGGAATATATAAAGCAACTATAACTGGTGCAAATTATACATTAACGTTATTTGCAAGTTTAAACACAACTACAACAATAGCTACGCCTGTTCAATTTAAAATTGCTCAAGGCACCGTATTTAAAAATACATCTTGGTTATTTTCTATTGTTAATAATGCAACAAAATTTTTAAATTTAACACCAAGTCCTGCTAGTACTATTTATGTATCTGCAAATGGTGATGATAATTTGGCTAGATCCACAAATACTTGGCAAATGCCGTTTTTAACAGCACAGCAAGCATTAAATGTGGGAATGTCTGGATTAGCTGAAACAATGCAATTAGCACCAACAACTACAGGGTATGGTGATATTACTACTGCAAATAAAACTTATAACAGTTGTTCAATTAATGGCACTGGATTAGTTACAATGAATGATTTAACAATTTCAGACGCAAATGGAGAGCAAGAATTTTGGACTATAAACAATGTATATTGGAATGATATCATATATGATAATACAAATGATATAATTGGTTCAACATTTATCAATGGAGGAGCTGTAAATAATATTACATACAAAAATAGTAGTGGTTCAACATCTGGCATAAATGGAATAAGATATTATTTTAATTTGGATGTTGTAGGAAACATTGATTATTTTAGTACTGGTTATGCTACACAAACAGATATAATTAATGATACATATGAAAACGTAACATTTAGCACTGGGCATGTAATTTCAATTAATAGCCCAAATGTTAGAATTCAATTTATTAATTGTACTAATTTACCAACATTACAATATGCCAATGGTGCAACTTCTAGTCAAGTATCATTTCAATCATCAATAGTATATCCTACTCCTAATCAAGATTACGAAGCAACGTTAAATGACAACGGAAAAACTCTTATTTGTGATAATGTTGGACTTGTAATTTTAAATTCTGCTGTACTTGTTCCAGGCTGGACAATTCAAATATTTAGTAGACAAACCACAGTTATTCAAGATGCTGATTATAATTATTTAGCTATAATTGATGCTGAACAAATTGTATCTATTTTATTTACAAATGAATCACCTAGAAATTTTGAAGTGTTTTTTAACGGTCAAGAAATACCAACAAATTATTTAAACATTACAAATGCTGACGGATTTATGCCAACAATTAGCGTATATGATCCTCCTAATATGTTTTTAAATGCAATAGACGCTACAGCTGTTAAAGTTAAACTTCCATCAAATAGCACAGTGCCATTAAAAGGGCAGTATTATAATTTGTATAACCAAGGCACACAATTAATTACAATATTAAATTCCGATTCAAATGCACCAATTGCTAATATTGCTGGTGGACAGCAAGTAACGGTAACACGTAATTATGACAATAATACTTGGTTTGCTATTGATAGTAATCAAGCTACTTTAATTAATTTAGCTGGAACTGACCCTACATATATTTTAGCCCAATACGATAAACCAAGTTTAATTGTTAATTGCACAGGAACTAATGCTAAATTGTTTTTAGATGATGGTACGCATTTAGCAGGTGTTGGCAAACAAATATTAATTATAAACTCAGGCTCAACAAATTTAAAAGTTTATGGTACTGATCAGGTTACAGTATTATTTACATTAATTCCTAATTCTGAAATAACAGCATATTACACTGGGAGCAATTGGAAAAACGCCCCAACGCCACCCGAGTATTTAATCGGTACGTTTACGCCTACTTTAAACAATTGGACAACCGCAGGCACTGTAACAGCAACAGGTACTTATGTAAAAATAGGGCAATTAGTTTATTATACAATTGCAGTAACATCAACTGGTTCGGTATCGGCAACGGTTCAATTAAGTACTATTACGGGATTACCTTTTGCCGCTTCGCAATCAGGGCAATTGTCACAAATTTTATCTGATTTGACATCACAAGGTAATGCAAGGGTATTTGCTAGTAATTTATACGTTCAAACAACGGGTGTTGTTAACTCTCCAAATTTTGTTGAGTTATCTGGCACTATTGTTACGGCAAGTTAAAATATGAATTTAATAAATATATTAGATAAATTACATGAAGTTGCATACAACATTTTATTTGTATTAGTTGCACCAGCTTTATTACTAGTGCTTTTAACAAGAAAAATTGTTATTGATGCAAAAAATAAAATCATTACATTAAACAAATAGGAAAGTAAAAATGAGTAATACATTAAAAATATTCAGCGGGTTCTTATTATCGTGGTATGGAGTAGCAAGATGGATTTTATTAGACAAAAGTAATGATACATCACAAGCGTGGTTAGAAAATCCATTGGGAACTTTTGTTGCTTTGGTATCTATAGTATATCTTGTTTATTTTATTATTTCTAGAACCCCTCAAAAATCTATATTTTTTTGGATTGCAACATCAATGTTATGGGCTGTTAATTGTTATTTTTTGTTTATAATGCTTTTTGAATTTATTAAAGTATCAAGTCCAATAAATTTTGGTTACGTAATGTTGGACGTTGCAATTTTAAGTTATTACAGTTTAGAAATTGTTTTTTGTTTAATAACTAAAAATAATAAAAATGCAGAATCTAATGCAATAATTTCTTACGTGTAATATTATGCAAAATGAAGTTTTTAAATTAATTCAAGAATTGTCACGCAAAATCGATGGGTTGTCTAATGAAATAATTGCTTTAAAGCAAGAATCATCAACAATGAAAGGCATGATTAAAGGTTTTTATTTATGCCTTCCAGTAATTATTGGTCTTGTGTGTTACGTTTACAATTCAGATACAACGCGTTATAATAATGAAATTAATAATTTGCAAGAAATTTATTTTAAAGATAAGGATGCTGTATGAGTAAAAAATTATTATTAAAATTATTAGACAGTGGAATGTTTAAATTTAGCCAACACACAACTTGGACATCAATTGCTCAAATATTAAGTGGTATTTCATATTTTCAATCACACGATAATATTATTAAAATTGGTTCCGCTATAATTATTTTAATAGCTTCATTGTATAATTGGTTTAGAAATGAAATAACCAAAGCTGAATTAGAAGCTCAAAAAGCTAATAATGAGTAATTTACACAAAATATTAATTAGTATTATTACAAGTATAGTTTGTTTTAGTTTTGGGTATTATTTTGGTTATAAAAAAGCTAGTTTAAATTGCGAGGTTAGTCGTGCTAAAATAATTGAAGCAACTAATAAAACATTAACTTTAAACAATGCTGATAATTTAACTTTATCATTACAATTATCTAATTTAAAAGAATCATCTGCTTTAAAAACACAGGAATTATTACATGAAAAAGATTTATATATTAATCAACTTAATACTTGTCGTGTTAATAACAAATGGTTGCAGCTTGCTAATGCCAGTAAAAACCGTGTGTCAAGTTCCAACGGTACCACCTTACCTAATGGAATCCCAGCCGAATCAAGTGGTATATTAAGTAATATGCTTACTGTCAATATTATTAATGATGGTTTATATGCCGATTGTCAAAATAAATTAAATGGTTGGCAAACAATGTATAGAAATTGGATAAAAAATGCAACCAAGTAATAATTGTATTAGTTTAATAAAACAATTTGAAGGTTTTAAATTTAAACCTTATTTATGCCCTGCTAATGTAGCTACAATAGGTTATGGTACAACCGTGTATCCAAATAATGTAAAAGTACAATTAACAGACAACGCTATTACGGAACAACAAGCTACGGAATATTTAATAGATCATGTCAATAAATCCACAAGTAAACTTAATCAATTTATTAAAGTTGAATTAAAACAATACCAATATGACGCATTGTGTGATTTTGTGTATAACGTTGGATTAGGTGCTTTTTCTAATTCTACATTGCTAAAAGTAATTAACAATAATCCAAACGATTTAATAAATATACAAGCTAATTTTATGAAATGGGTTTATGCAAACGGTAAAATTATTATAGGATTGCAAAACAGACGTAAAGCTGAATATAATTTATATGCATCAAAGTAGCACATTATTTACTTATGAAACTGGTTAAACCTACTATTTATTGGCAGAAGGAGCTTTTATGATAAAGCACTGCTTCAGTTTAACCTCCCCATGTGCTATGGGTTTTTTTACGATTTAATTAAGTCGATTACGTATTTCTGATAATGATGTTTCATTTATTAAAGCACCATTTTCAAATATAACACGTAATTCACCGTTTTGTTCTTCTTCTTTTGTGCATTGGTCTTTTAAAACATATTCACCATTTACTAAATTTACACAAAACAATCCTTTAGCTGATTTCTTAATACCGTTATCAGTTTTAGGGTCTTTAAATATTTCTCTAGGTTCACCATTAACTTCACCATATGTACTTTTAACGGCCATTCCAAAGCTATCACGAGTAGAATATTGGTACGTATAACTACCTATGCCAAACACAATAGAATCACTAGCAAATCCTTTTTTAGCCAATCCGTCAAGAATATCATTAGCACGCTTAAGAGTAATAGAATCGCCATAAATTGCACCGATATGCGAATCAAGGTGTTTATATCCGTTGTATTCCGCACCGCCAAATATTTCATAAAGGCATTTTATTAAACCCTTTCGCTCTGGGCTATCCGTGCTTTCTGCATAATTACCACAAATAATATCTACTGGATTACCGCTATCAGGTCTAATAACAACTTTACCATCTCTAGCTAAAATATCATGCTTAAGTTCTTGCATATAATTAGTAACTACATTCCAAAAATCCCAAGTATCACTAACTATAGACACAATGCCTTTTGGATAAACTTTTGTAATTAATCTACGGTAAGTATCAATTTCTGTTTCTTTGCTATTTAAGCACATTACACTATGTTCAGTTGCTGGAACACTGCATCCTACCAATTCAATATCAGTATTACAATTATAATAGTATTCTGCCATGTCTATAGCTGGAATGCTATCAGTTCCTACAAAGCTAGTTAAATGAGCCATTCCGCACGCGGCAGCATCTACATTGCCAGACATTCCTCTAAAACTAAAATCATGCCCTTGGAATTTAACATTATTCAAATCACTGCCAGTTAATTTAGCATAATGCATTAATAATTTTTTGTATTCATAAGCAATAGTAGCATTAGTACATAATTTCCAGATATTGGCTGATAATGCAGTTTCTAAAAAATTAGTTACCCAGTAAAATTCAGGTAATGTATTTACTATTGTTAAAAATGGTACACGCATTGGCACGCGACTACCTTCTGGTAATGCTTTAATTTTAATAGGCATATAACCTAAATCATGCAATGCTTCAATATGTTCATATGTAATTGCATTTTTACCAAGTGATGTTTCAATGCGTCTTTTATATTCAGCAACAACTTTTTCTTTAGATTGTTTAAAAAAATTCTCATTAAATAAATCAATAATAAAACTTTTAATAAAATATTGAATACCAAATACCACCATTTTACCATCATATAATGGGCTATCGTGGCACGGTGACAATTTATCACTGCGAGCTGTTAAATTACTATAAACTAATGTAGTGCCTTTAGGGTATTGGTTTCTGTGATCTACTTTGTAAAAATCAGTTTGAGTTAACGGGTTAATTTTAAACATAACAATCTCTTCCTATAATATGTAAATTTGGGTGTTCAATTCTACAAACGCTATTAGTAGTATAAATTTCTTTAATATCTGCTTTAAATAATGCGTCTAAACCTTTAGTAAAAAACCCATGATATACAAACAATCTTATATCTTTTACACCTTGAGCTTTTAACGCTTCAGCACATTTAATAAATGTAGCACCCCCATCACATATATCATCCATAATATATGTAGGCAAAGTAACATCTTTGATTGTATCACATTCGTAATTAATAATTTTACCCATTTCACCACGAATTTTTTTACAATAATATCGATTATTATAAAAATTATTATTATTACCATGGTTAAAATGATCGTATGCATGAACATCTGGAAAAACTATATTAGCAGAATTATCTTTAATAATATCTTCTAAATTATAAAGAAAATTTCTAGCTATTCTAATATTAAAATACTTACAATAAAAATTATAAGCTGTTAAATTATGTATTGATAAAGTCCCAATAATTAATTGATCTTTTACAATGCAAGAATTAGCTAATAAATTAATTAACAATCCAAAACTTACCGACTCTCCAATATTAAACATTTTATCTTGTCGCGAATAAGGTAAATACGGTGCATTAAGCGTTATAACTTCATGTGGATATTTTTCAGACAAAGCATTTATTTGTGTACATATTTTAAATACATCTTTTTCTTTTGTCCAATCCCAATTTATAGTTAATTGATCATTAACTATAACACCATATTCACCAGTTGGAAAATTCCATTCTTTCATTATTGTACTCCTAAAATTGTTAATTCACTAATTTGCATTTGACGATATGTGTCTTTTGATTCAAAAAACCACGCTTTAAAACCGTTTTTAAACTCAACAAGCAATTTATCCATAATGTCAATCACTTTGCCGTTGCCCCATGCTGGGTGATATACGGGTGTGTTTATTTTAAATTGATTCATAATTTACTCCTTATGTTTAATTAATAATTCAACCAAAGTGGTTTTAAACTCTTTGCCGTTTTTTGTGTAATTGTTATTATATATTGTACAAACTTTACCTTTAATAATTACTTCATCACATAAATGTATATTATCAATTGACGTTGGCTGCAATGTCGCTACAAGTTTATCTACAGCATTTAACGCTTTTCTTAATTTATTATTATCATTGCTAAACGTGCAATGGTAAATCAAGTGTTTTAATTTATCTATAGTCATATTTTATCCTTTATTAAATTATCTAATAATTTACAAGTAGATGTCGCAGTAATTTTACGACAATTTAACATTAATGTTGCTTTAATATCAATTATATCTTGTTGTAATTCATTAACTGCATTTAATGCTTTATTAATGTCTTTTTGATTGCCGTTAACACCAAAACGCGTGCAACTTAAAATTAACTGTTTTATTTCATTTGTAGTCATTTATTCTCCAATAACCTTTTATTATTAACTTTTTCCATTTAGGATGCCATTTTTTAACTATTTTATTAACAAAACATTTTTGTGAATAAGGTTTAACAACACCCATTATACGATCTTTTGTTTCTTCTTTAAAACGCATAGTAACGCTTACATTATTGGGTGTAGGATTTCTACATATATAAACTTCAGGATAGTTATGTGGTTCTAAACAAAAAATCATTATTTTACCTCCTCAAATATAAAACCAATTGGAATATTGCTTATTTTAACAATAAACAAATCTTGATTTGCTCGTACATCAAATCCATAATAATTAATTGTCATATCATTTTTAGTAACGCTTTTTAAATTTTGTATTTTAGATATTACACTAAATAAATGTCGTAATCCTTTAAACTCCATAGCAGTAGCCATGCTTTCCTCTAAACTACCTCTGTGCCATCTAAATTTAATCATTATTTTCACTTATCCATTTAGCCCACATATGACTACCATCTTTAAATAATACACCAAAATCAAATTCTTGGTTTTTGCGTTGGTAAAACGGTTGATAATAATGATAACTTTGGGGTAAATTATAGTCTAAAAAATAAACATCACATTTAATTGTAACCTCATCGGCATATATCTTAGCACCATTATCTAATAGCCAATGAGGGCGGAATTAAGGGGTTGGGGTAAAATTTAAAGAAAATATGTGATCTGAAAGAATATATACTGTATCATCATTATTATATTTATATTCAATATATTTATTTGAACCTTTTAATATAAAAAGTATAGTAGCTATTTCATTTTTTTCAAATTTATTTTTCCACTTTTGGCCTATTTTAATTTCCATTATTATTGCCTTCACAACAAGTTAAATTATCTAACAATTGACACGCATATATAGCCGATATTTTTCCAAAATCATGCTCAGATTGTATTAATAATGCTTTGGCATTATCTATCTGTTTTTGAAATGATAAATGGCTTAATAGTTTTTTAATCTCAAAATCCATTATTTTAATCCTTCTAATAATTTAGCAGCTGCTATTAATATATCTGCATTTTTTTTGTATGTGTAATGTTTTTATTGTAAATCATATTATGATAATAAACAGGATAACCACTATTGTTTCCTAATGTAAAACAAATAACACCTTTAATTAATTTGTTACATGTTTTTTCAAAACCATTATCTAACAAATATTGCTCAAAATTAAACTCAGGTTTTTTTGGCAAAGGTTTAAGCTTAATACGCTTTTGTACAAATGCTAGAAATTCATTAAAATCATTAGTATTAATGTTTCCATTAAAATTATATAAGTTATATTTAAAATCATTTTCTAATGAAATATCTAATGAAATATTACAATAAATTATAAAACCATCTTCTGTTGATTTGTAATTATTATACTCTTTCCCATCATATTTCCACCCGTTATATTCTAACACTTCTTCAATATTATCTTTAGTAATCGGCTCAAATTCTTGCATAGTTTTTTCCTCAGTTGTTTCCATTTTGGAAATAGGTTGTTTAATTTTTAATTGTGATATAAACTCTACTAAATCAGAATACTTAATATCTAACCTCCATACTCCTTTAGCAAATAGAATCATAAATTTATCATAACCATTATTAGCAATTACTTTACCGTAACCCCATCTATTATGTTCGATTAAATCGCCTACTTTAAAATTATCTAGAATGTGCATAATTTACTCCTTAAATTGTTTTATTTTTAATGTAGACATATGATACAAATCATCAGTGCAACTAAAAAACAATCGTATTCCATTAATAAACTCAATAGCTATTTCATCGCTATTATTAGCAATAACCTCACCATCTCCCCATTCATTATGCTCAATTAATGTACCTATTTTAAAATCATTTATTGTCATTTATAATCTTCCTTTCTATATGGTGTATATTCTATTAAAAATAGAAGTTCTTTAAAATCATGCAATACAGAATCCACTTCGTCATAATTACATCTTGGATATGGATCATCAATTTTTAAATTATCAATTTTAATTAATATTTTGGTTTTTAATTGAAATAATTTTTTATCTTTAAGTTTTTTAATTATTGTTAATTTATCTAAAATGCATTCATTAACATCAAAACATCCTTTATTGTTTTTATCAAAAACACTATAAAACCAAGATCTGCCTAATTCATTAAAATCAATAAATAAAAATAAACAATTATCTTCTGTGTCAATCTTAAGAATTTCACCAAAACCATATTTATTATGACTAACAATCATACCTAACTCAAAATCATCTATTGTCATTTATAGCCTCCAATTCTTGTATTTTAGTTTTTAATTCATCAATATAATCTTTTAATTCATCAATATTATTATTTTTTTCTTCAATTAAAAATTCTAAATCATTAATATGATAAATTATAGAACTAAAACTATACTCCACATCTTTTATATCAAATTTCCATACACTCACAATTTATCCTTTCTAATTCTTGTATTTTAGCTTCTAGTTCTTTAATGTAATCTACTGCTTCATCAAATTTATATTCTAGACTTGAATATAATTTGTTGTTTTGTATTGTATATTTTTCCATTTTTTGAGCATAAGATATAGCATCGTATTTATCTTTATAAGATTTTATGTCTTTTAATTCTTCCTCTAAGTCTTGTATATATTGATTTAAATGATATAAAGGCGTATATAACATTTCTTCAATTTTATCTGTTATTTTGTCTGTTACTTTGTATAATTTATCTATTGTTTTTCCTGCGTTAGACTTTTTCATAATTTAATTCCCATCAATTCTAAATAAAACACAGGCATACAAATGCCCCATACGTACGTGCTGTATATTAATGTAAACATATTAATCCAATCTAACGGTTATATTTTTAAAAAATCCACTACATAATGAACCAGATACGGGTTTTTTATTTATTCCAGTAGCGGTAAAATTACTAGCAAATTTATCATTTTTATCACAATCAAAAAAAGCATAACTACCAATTTTAATATTGGTGTATCCCATTGATTCTAAAACTCTTGTTCCTTTATTTGTATTAACACCACAACTACATAATGATATAATTAATACACTTAATAATATATATTTCATTCTTTTCCTTTAAAAATCACTTTGTCGGCTTTCCCGACATACCACCCCGTGCATACACACGAGATGGCAGTTGTCCGACAAATGCGGACAGTTGGTTATTTTAATTCTATGCCATTGTTTCAGCCTGTGCTATAGCAGCTGGATCAATTTCAAAATCATTTTCAGAAATTACAACATCAACAATTTCAGGTGCAATTGTTTTAGATTTTTTTTCTTTAATTTGAGCATTAAGATTATTAACGCTTTCATCTTTAATTTGTGTAACATTATTAGCAATATCTATCATTGGTACATCTTCATCAAATATACCAGATAACCCAAAAGCTATTCTTGCACATTGAATATATGCTCTAATTTCAAGAAAATGCGTAGGTTGTGTTTTCCATACAGGGCTTGTTTCTTTAATCCATTCTTTAAGATATACGGTTTTTATAATTGGACGAGACAATGATTTTCTATATATTTTACAAGTTGAACTAAAAGGTTTACCTTCTTCAAAATTAGTTTCTATTTCTACACCATCAAAATCAACATTGTTTGTTACAATATTACACCATCCTTGATAACTTACCATAGGACATATTCCACCTTTACTTGGAAAAGCCCAAATTTCTTTAGTTAATGGATTTAAACCATATTTTTCAGCTACAAGTAAAAATGCAGCAAATTGTTCATTAGTCGCATTACCAGTAAAACAAGTTGCTTTAATGGTGTTAAAATATATTTGTTTGTCCAACCCTGCTGCTTGAGCCATACGTTCTATTAAACCTGTAGATTGTTTAACTGTTAAATCATTTGACATGTTGTGTTCCTTTTTAAAATTAAATTATTTATTAACCCAGTATGGTAAAGATAATGGTAATATTTCATCTTGATACCCTTCCCATTGTTTTGTTGTTAAACATTGTTTATATAAATCAAGCATTACTGCATTTTCTTGTAAACCAAAATTTAACATTGCATCATCCGCAGTATAAAAAGCGGTTTCGTATGGTGCTTCTTTTTCTTGTGCAGCAAATATAAAAACAGGAAATCCATTAGTTTTAAAAACCTGTTGAAATCCTTTAGAATAATATGCTGCTGAATTATGATAACCAAAATTAAATGCTGATTTTGTAAAATCTTCAACTTTAGCTGATTGACAAGTTTTATAATCCACAATAATACCGTTTGAATATTCTTTAGAAGGCGGTATATATAAATCTAATTTAGCTTTACATGCTACACCATTATCATTCCAAACCATTGCTTGCTCATATACTGCATCATCTTTAAACAAGACAAATGATGCTTGTTTACGCATTAATGCTGCACGCATTTGAGTAACCACATTAATTTCTTCTTGATCGGTAAATAATTTACCAGGATGTTGAGAAACAAATTGTTCGTAACTTTCTTGACCAATTTTAGTTCGTTTATTAAATTTAGGTGCTATAACATAATCATTATAAAAATCTTTATGCTCTAACACAAATTTATGACACAAAGTACCAAAACGTAATGCTTCAGTTTCTTTAGCTTTTTGTTTGTTAGGTGATAAATGATTAGCCCAAAAATGATACGATGATTTTTTAATATCTTTTAATTTAGACATATTAATAGCATCAATTGCATCATATTCAGCATAATTTTTTACTTTAAACGTTTTTTGTGTTGTCATTTAATATTCCATATACAACATTTTTTTTATTAGCAACTAATGAATTATCATAATTATTAATTGCTTCCTCTAATTGCTCAGGTGTGCCATTACACCATTCGCATTCGCCTTCGCGACATTTGTTATTGCACCACATATTAATTATCCATCGCCATCGCCATCGCCATTGCCAGAGCCAAAGCCAGAGCCAGAGCCATAGCCATAGCCATCGCCATCGCCATAATTTAATTGATTATCCATTTTATTTCCAATCAGAAACAGAGTCTAAATTTTTAACTGCATCGGTTGACATTGGTATAATTTCAATAAACCCTTTTGCAAGATGATTTTGCGTTTTTGGTGAAATGCGAGTTTGTGATTTATCAGTTACACCAACTAATGCCATATTTGATAAATTATTTGCTCCATACCATTTCCAAATTCTACGGCAATCATTTAATATTAAACTATCACTTTCAACTTTTTTGAGTTTGCCATAAAACACACCAGCAAAATATGTGCGTACAATTACTGTTTTTTCATATAAATCACTATATATGCTTCCTGTGTTGCCAGAGCCAGCATACATTGCAACTGGTTCTGCATCTGCATTATATATGCTTCCTGTGTTGCCAGAGCCAGCATACATTGCAACTGGTTCTGCATCTGCATTATATATGTTTCCTGTGTTGCCAGAGCCAGCATACATTGCAACTGGTTCTGCATCTGCATTATATATGTTTCCTGTGTTGCCAGAGCCAGCATACATTGCAACTGGTTCTGCATCTGCATTTAAAATTTTATTTAAAACTTTATCTGCAACTATATCTAAGAATTGATTATTTAACATTTTAATTTCCTTTAAAAATTCTTTTACTTATAGCATATACTATTATATACTATAATAAAAAGAACTGCTCTCGATGCCAGTCTACTTACCAATTATTTCATGTAGGCGGTGGTCTTATTCAAGCTATGACGTAACTATAACACACCTAAAATTATAATTGCAAATAAATATGCAAATAAATATGCAATAATTTATTTTAAGTATGCTATAATAGCGTTAGTTAGTAAGTTAAATATTGATATATATGGAGTTTAAATGAAATCAATAATTGAAGAATTAAATAATAAAAATGTTACTATGTTAGATATTGCATTAAAATTAAATGTAAATCCTAGCACGGTCTTTCGCTGGAAAGTTAATCAAGTATCTAAAAAATATTATAAAAAAATATTATCTTTGGCACGTAAACATAACATAAATTTAGATGAAATAAGGTTTTAATGAATAATACATTTGAAATTGAAAAAAAATCCAAAAGTAAATATAAAAACAAAAAAGTTGTTTACAATGGTATTAAATTTGCTAGTGAACAAGAATATCAATTTTATTTATATTTAATGACAATGTATTCTGTTAATGAAATTACTACGCATCCTAAATTTGTTCTTCAACCTGAATTTAATAAATATGGTGTTAATCACCAAGCTATTACATATGTTGCCGATTTTCAAGTTGATGGTTTTGTTTATGATGTTAAAGGGTTTACTACAGCTGATTTTATGATTAAAAAGAAAATGTTTGATTATAAATACCCTGATTTAGCTTTATTATTAGTTACTCCTTGCCCACTTAAATGGAGATCATACAATGATAACAATCAATGGATTGAACTTGATAGTTTAAAATTATTACAAAAACCTGCTAGATTAGCTAAAAACAAAGCTAAACGCAATGCTGAAAAGGAAACAAAATGAAAATACCTACAAATGTTGAAATTAAAAATAAAATTAAACAACTTGAACTGGATATTGAAGAAGCAATAAAAGAAGACATACACAGAAGAAAAATTAATGCTCTTGGATTATTAAACAGACTTAAAACTTGTCTTGGTAATGATGCTTATATAAGATGTCGTCAAAAAATGGTTGCAGATTTAAAAAATATATTATTACATGGAAAAAAATGAAAATTAAAAAACAAATAAGTATTAATATTTTAGAACTTATAAAAATTAATAACGAAAAATTAATAAATGAAAACTTTAAACGTGATTTTGGAATGCCCGATATTATTAAACACATAAAACCTATAAATTATGTACCATTTTGCGAGGAGCTGTAATGATTAAATTATCTAATAGATTATTAAAAAAAAGTTTATATGTTGATTTATTATTAAATTGTTATGAAGCATCTACTAGCCATTGGTTTAACAAATTCAAATCTATAACTAAATTAAAAATTAAACATAACTTTAATTTTGGAGAAATGCCATTTATAAATTTACCTAAATGCATCAATAAACAAAATAGACAATCTATAGCATTTAGAATGCCAATAAATTTAATGATTAAATATGAATTATAGGAGCTGTGATGAAACTAACTGAATTTACTGAAATTTTAATTAATGTTACAAAAGATATACAAGATTTTGTGCATAATCCGATGATGAGCAAATTTTGTAGACCTAAAGATATTTGTGAAGCAAATGAATTTTTAAGAAATCATATTTATAAAAAATATTATTTAACAGGGTTAATTGATGTTGTTCCTGAATTTGAAATTATTTGGGAAGATCATATCGGCGGTATGAGGTTGAATTTAAAAGATGTAAATTTACAAAAGGAATTTTAGCAATTCTCAAAGATATAAAATGTGTGGTAATGGCTGGAATCAAGAAACTATAACACATATATTTAAACATATTGAAGGAAAATCAAAAAATGATTAATTTAATACATGGTGAGTGCTTGGCTGAGATGGACAAGCTAATTGCTAATGGTGTAAAAGTCGATGCTATTATTACTGACCCGCCTTATAATTTAAAATTAGAATCTTGGGATGATATAAATAATTATGAATTGTTTATTGAAACATTTTATAATAAATGTAAACAATTGACTTTTAATATTGTTATATTTTTTGATTATAAATATACTAAATTATTTGAAACAATTGATATTCCTTTTGAACGATTTATATGGCATAGAGAAGGGGGTTTTAGAGGGAAAACAATTAAAAAAGGTTATGAGCCATTTTATTGGTACGGAGATGGTAAATCATATAATAGAATAACAGAAATTAATTTATATGCTAAAACAGATAAAAGACTAAAACCAGAAAAAACCATATCTAATGTTTGGAATATTCCCAATTTGGTTGGTAAAAA
>Ga0208740_1000053_pt1 | contig 48325 bp, 61 predicted proteins | sample CryBogCBE08Jun09_FD_184567 | JGI IMG/M metagenome (GOLD analysis project Ga0208740, IMG submission 184567) | Freshwater microbial communities from Crystal Bog, Wisconsin, USA - CBE08Jun09 (SPAdes) (version 2) | ecosystem: Environmental > Aquatic > Freshwater > Lake | place: Crystal Bog...
AGCATACCGGTAATAGTGCAAGTTTTAGTGCTAGTATTAGCACTAACACCCTCACTGTAACTGGCACAGCAACTGTAGGTGGGTTTAATAACCTAGGTAATGAAACTATCAGTGGTAACTTAACAGTCACTGGTACTTCTACTCTTATTGGTGCAATTATCAACCCTATCTTGCAGGGTGCTTATGAAATTGTATCAGTCATTTCTGGTACAGCTTTGAGCGGTGCAACTACACCAGCATCTCTTAACAGTGCTAACAGCTCGTTCTACTACTATCAATCAAACCCTACAGCCAACTTTACAGTAGCAATTACTGGTGCTCCAACAGTATCGGGTAGAAGTGCAACATATGCTCTATTGGTTAATAACGGTGCCACTGGTTATTACCCAGTTAACGTAACCGTTAACGGTAATGGTAACTCTACTTCAGGCACAGCTATGCCAGCGAACGGCACTACAGCAAGTGGTATTACTACTTACTACCAGGGCGGTTCTCCATGGACTTCTTCTGACACTAGCCAGTTGGACTCTTATACATTTACTGTAATCTGTACAGCTACCGGTACGCCAAACTCTTACACGCTGCTAGCAGGACAAACTAAGTTCTAATGCCATTAGCTACTACTTTTGCCGAAGATTCAGCTCGAGCATTGGGTTTATTCTCATCTTCTGTTAATGGTACCATCACTTTTTGATGATCATAAAACTTAAAATAATGTACTACAACACTTATTTTGCCTAAGATAGCATGAAGACAATCGCAATCAAGAACGGAGATATCCAATTAGCTGGAGGTAAAATCCAGTTTGCCGTTGGTAGCGATAAGCTTGTACAAGATATCAGAAGGTGGTTCCAAGAACCATTGGGTACAGGATTCACCACCCCTAACTTTGGTAGTTTGTTGCCAGCAATGATTGGTGGGACGCAAACAGGATCAACTGTTAGTTCTGTAACGGGCGAAGTGCAAAGACTTTTGCAGCTATACCAGGCCAATCAGGTGCAACAGCTTCAACGCGCGCAGAACTCTGCTCAACTTTCTAACTGGAACAAAAGCGAAATCATTCAAGCTATCAATTCAGTAAATGTAACCATACAAAATACAACAATCTTGGCTAATATTAGCTTGTTGACAATGGCAAACAATAATATTAACCTTAACATATCTATTAACAATACTGGAGTTAGCGTAAATGGCTGATACAACAGGGGTTCTCGCTAGGCTTCAAGCCGCCTTATCCGTTTACGATCCTACTTGGGACGTAAGCGTAGGTAGTGCTACCTTCAAGATCCTGGAAGCTGTTGCTCAAGAGATTGCTACTGCCAACGATAACTCTGTACTCCAGACGTACAGCTATAACATTCAGACAAAGTCTGGTAATGAGCTTGATGCGTTTACCAACTTATTTGGTGTCTATCGACAGTTGGGTAAGAGATCCTCTGGAGTGGTTACTTTTTCCACAAACGGTGCCTCTACCGCTATCATTGACATACCCGTAGGAACCCAAGTAGCTATTCCTATTGGTGGGAACTACTTGTCAACTGTTTACTTTATTACTACTGCTCCTGCAATCATTGGTATTGGTGAGACTTCTACTCCTGTGCCGGTGGTATCTTCTCTACCTGGTGTTATTGGCAACGCTCCCGCAGGTGCTATCACGAACCTTGTGGGATCACTTACTAATATTACAGGTGTTATTAACAACGGCCCTCTGTCTGGTGGTCTTGATACAGAGAGTGACACTTCTTTGCGTTCGAGGTGGCAGAACACTGCCTTTAGCAACTCAACGGGTACTTACGGTAAGTACAACTTGACTGCGCTCCAAGATCCTAATGTTACATTGGCTAACGCAATTGGCACACAGTCTTTCTACAGTGAGCAGTTATCAATTAACTCTACGCTCGGTGTAACTGCAAGTGGTGTAACCGCAACTCTTAACCTTGTTGCTTACAGTGGTCAAACAATCAATAATGTTTACTACGGTAGCCAGACAAATGTTGCAAACGTCGCGGTCACTGGTACAACTACAGTGTCTAGCTTACAAACAGCACTTAATGCTGCTATCTCTGGTGTATACCCGGCCATAATTACAAACAGTGGTTTTACATTCACTGTTTCTGGTAACAATGGTGCTACAAATCTGTCCTCGTCTGGTAGCTTTACAATCTCTACAAGTATCCCTAGCCCTTACCGTCTTACAATGTCAGGTACCGGTGGGGGTGCGACGACAAGCGGGATCACTTCAAGTGGTAACTACTATTACTACGAAACAGTTACCTCAAACAACCCTGACCTAGGCACCCCAGGTACCCCTTCTTACAATGGTACATATAGCGGATACTTGTTTCCGCAAGGCAATGAGCTGCTTGGTAATAATGTAAATACGTTTAACCAAGCAACCTTTGCCAACCTAACTGATTACTACTACCCAAGTGGCACAGCATTGACGATCCCTTTGAAGATCAATATCCTTAACAATGCAAATAACCCAGCATTGTTTGTTGGCAATACAATCAGTGTTATCTCTGAGTACAATCCGGCAGCAAGCAGAACGCAAACAATTACTAGTGGTAACTATGTTGATATCTTTGTAAATGGTACGACTGCTAGTCTTGTGACTGAACAAGCTGCTTTTAACTCTGCTTTTTCTCTGTCTAACTCATCTAGTACCCGTTACCTAAACACAAACAATTACACTCTTGGTAGCGGTGCCATAGCGTCTACGAACTCATTAACAGCTGGGGACATTTATGTGCCTCTTAACCAAAAGCCACTGATTAACTTCCCAAGCCAGTTGAGTGTTGCGAACAGTGGTGTTGCCGATACACTTTCTCTCTATATAAATGGTATTGGCTACACGTACCCTATCGCTGTTAACCCATACCCTTATGTTACATTCACAGGCACGGCTGCATCAGGAACTACTTTTGTTACTGTAAGCAATGCCAACACATTCCTATACCCAGGTCTTGGTCTGGCTACTAGTTCAATCACTTCAGGCACTCAATACTTTATTAGCAGTGTCTCAAGCAGTGGTATTGTATTGAACCACAACACTTCTAGCTCAGGTACAGCAGTTGTTGTAAGCGGCAAAGCACTTGTCTATCCTTTGTATGACAACACCGTAAACCAAGGAAGCATCTTAGATATCTCTGGTCTTGCATTCGATACCACAGCAGCACCATCTGGTTGGCCATCGCTTCCAACTTTGTCTTTCCTTACATACCAGCACAGCTATAACTACGATGTCTCTACTGTTGAATCACTCACCCAACAGAGCAGACCACTAGGTACAAATACTCTTGTACACTCAGCACAGTATATATACTTGACTATTAACGCTCGAGTTGTGTTGAGCAACGGCTATAGCCAAAGCACGGTCTTTGCTGGTGTAACCAACTCCATTGGTACATACTTCAACAATTTTAATTACATGGGTAGCATTACCTTTGCTAACTTGTCATCTCAGCTCCTCAGTGTTGCTGGTATATCTAACGCAAAGGTAACTAGCGTCAGTACCACTGCGCCAGATGGAACGATCCTTAACACTTACACTAGTGATTTTAACTTAGCTAGTAACCAATTGCCCGTTCTTTACAACGTTATCTACACCATTAGAGGAGCCAGTACGTTCTAATGGCTGGTAATACCTTCCCGGTCAACCTCCACTCTACCTTCTCTGAGAAGGTAAGGAACTTTCCTGACGATATTTACAACTTCAATGATGGTGATAACTTAACCACATTGATGAAGATATTGTTGGGTAACAGTGGTACGGGACAGCTAAGAAACCTACAGATCGCTGCAAAGATTAGCCAACAGTACCTAGAGTACAGCAACCTTGATTACATTCTGGGACAGATCTTAAACGTACAAAGAATCTCTCCTGAGATCTACAGCTTTGCTACTAACCCTTTCATTGACCAGCTGACAGACTCGCAGTGGCAAGAAGTACGCATCAAAGACTCAAACTACCGTGAGCGTTTGCTTGGTGCAGCAGAAGCATTCCAGACAGGGTGTACCCTGTGGGGTATCAAGACTCTGTGCGAGGCTTTGACTGGCCTTAAGTTTTATGTTGTTGAAAGCTGGAGAACACCTGGTTACGGTAGAAGCACCACATACTCTGGCTCTGATACCAGCTCTGTCGCAGGCAACTACCCAGGTGTATTAGACCCAGCACAAGAAATTGTACTGATCCCTATCCTGGACTCCACAAACAATAGCGGCACATTTACATGGGATCAAAGCAAAAAGCAAGCAATCTTGCAGAGCATCTATCTGATTGGTTTTGCTAACTTCTCTTTCAGCTTTGGTGCACCCATACAGAACCTGACACAGTACCCACTCAGTTATGTTGTAGCTAGTGGTTACTCAGAAAACTTTCTTCTGCAGCCAACAGTGACTAGTAACCTAATTAATACACCTTCTACTATTGCACCAGGTGCAGGAACGCGTTACTGGGTTAAGAACAACACCAATAACATTGCACCTTATTTCTCACACTTGCAAACACAAGAAGAAACAATTGACATGACAGGCAACATAATCTCAGCAAACGTATCAGACCTGAGTAGTTATATCTCTAGCAGCATTGCCAACCCATCATTGCAAGTTACTTCAACGGTATATGGAGCTCAATAATGCCTATATTGCCAAATAACACAGACCCATTAGCAGATTATGTGGTTGGTAGAACATCACCTGCTCTTACAACAGATGGTCTTGTATACAACAAAATTTATGCACACACAGGCGTTATTGATTCACTAAGCAATACTGTCTCATCTAATTACACAGACCCTAACTTCAACATTGCTAGTCAGTCGAACGGCCTTCTTTCGTTTCAACCACAAACAGCAACGTACTGGCTATCTAACACTGATTTTGGTGGGCCATCAAGTGCCCCCGTTGTTATTAACTACAACTTGTCAAATACAACGTATTACAATAACCTATCTTTGTCTGTGCTTAATGTTCCTTGCTACGTAGAGTTGCTTGATGACAAAATGAATGCTTTGCCAGGAGCTTCTACGTTCATAGTTGCTGGTGGCAGTGATATCCATACAACAAATGATTGGGTTTACCTCGAGTACAACACGCCTAGAAATGTTGCGAACATTAACATTACGAATGGCACTTCTTTCACTTACCCACTCACTGGTGTCAATAACATCAACGTAAGAATCACTCGCAATAAAACTGTGCAAGCGGCAAACCTTAGCAAGACTTTGCATAATGTTGCGTACTCTGTTGGCCTTAAGAACTTTAGAATTAAGTTAAATATTCAAAGTGTATCAGATGTCCCTGCACCAGTAATCTCTGGCTCAGGAATGGTTGTGCAGAACAGACTTGGTTTTGTAGAGAACTACAACTACTCAGTCAACTCTACATCTAATATGTTCCTTAGTGCATCAGGAACAAAGTATTGGCGTTGCGCTCCACAACCAGTAAAAGACTCCATCGTCTTCTTCTATGCTGCAATCAATACTACAACGCCTACTTTGATTAACAGATTTTACATCGATCCTTTGTACAGCAGCTGTAGATTCAACGTTTATTTTACCACTAGCACTGGCACTGCAGACCCAAGCACGTTTGTATGGACTCCTATCCAATCAGACTTCACACTCAGAAAGGGTATCTACGAGATCCCTAGGACGAGTGCTACCTACCTAAAGTTTGAATTTACTCAGCTGGCGCCAGAAGTATACGACTTGCCATTTGATTCTATTCAGAGAACTATCAACGTCTTCCCTAACGATGTTGAACAGTATTACTCTAACTTAGAAAAGAACATTATTGATGGTAACGCTATCAAGTATGCACCGCTAGGGAACGTAGTACTTGATACGCAGGCTGTCGGTTCCACTAACGTCAACAGCTTATCTTCATCAACGTTGTTTGGTGTAGCGAACAGCACAGTGTCGAACAACTCATGGCCTAGCATCAATGCATTGAATAACACACAGCTTGGTTCAACATTGAATGGCATTTCATCAAGCTCACAGGTCATTGATCCAAGTACTAGTTACAAATTGATTGACTCGAACGGTAATTACAATGGTTCTACGTACACTGATTTCTTGTACAGAAGATTCCCCAACGCTAGAACTCACACCTATAACAGCATTACTATTAACCAGACATGGCATCAGGCTTACTTTGTTGGCATACGTTTCATCGATGCTTTCTATGAAAATGTTTATGATGACTTGCGTGGTATCCCAGGGAACTTGATCAGTCGTAACCTCACAACTAGTGGGTTTGCTGCGGGCTACCCAGCTGATGTTAACTATGTTGGTCTTAACCCTGACGACACTGCTACTACACCATGGTTCCCCACCATAGATACGTTTAGTAGCTTTAATATTGCTGGGCTCACAAGCGACTGGCGAAGCTTCCTTACTCAAGGCAATGCCATTGCTAACGATGCAACTCTATTGAACAATCTTAGCAACATAACCATCAATACGATGACTGCCAACCTCAATAGCACTATGACATTGACAGGTACCTTGGGGCTGAGCACAATCTATTCTGTTTCTCCACTTTACTCAGGTTCCGCATACGGTGTGCAATCGACAACGTATTCGTTGGGCAATAACATACTTAACTACAATGATGCTAACTTCCTTACTCCAGCCAATTGGAACTCCATTGGTGGCAGCACCGTTACCCCAACGTCAGTCTCTTGGAGTGGGTACACAGGCTCAGCAACTGCAGTTTCTAGTGGTGTAGCCAGCGGTATCACCATCAGTGGTGGGTCTTATGCTGCAACGTACAACTTTACTCTGCCTAACATCTACAGTGCCAGTGGCATTGTACCTTGGAAAGCACAGCTTGGTAGTTCAGCATTTGGTGTAGTTGGATACGCATCGTACGTTCCAGCAACTGGTATTAACTATTACTTCCTTGTTAGCCTGCAGTCCTCAGGCACAACCAATGTAACGTTGAAAACTCAGTTTATTAACCCAGCAAATGGTAATGTTATCCCCTCAACAACTATTACTGGAGGCACTGCTAACCTTGCTGCTGCTTCTGGCAATAGCATTATTACTGTAACTGGTACCAATTACAACAGCAACATACCTAGCAATACAATCCAACTTGTATTGAGTGGCTCCTCTAATACTGTGCCCTACAGTGCTTACCAGGCAGGTGTGTTTGGTAACCCAACAAGCCTATGGATTAGTCCTACTGACAGAAACAACATGCGCGTTAGTGGTGCTGCTCGCATCTTCCTTCCTAATACTAACAATGGTTCTTACCGTGTAAGCCTTTATGCCGTTGATAACAACGGAGTGCAGAATGAAATTTCTTTCAAGACGTATGCAGCAAATACTTTGCCATTGAATACATGGTTTGATATTGAAATCAGTGGTTACACCGCCTCTAACTACGTATCATTCTTTACCCGCATCGTGCAAACAAACCCATCAGTAACTGAGAAGTTTTATTTGGGTATGATCTCACCGTTCTACCACCCGATTAGATACGAATACCGCAACACTACTAATGGCATATGGCAACCAATTACTATTGGTGTTAATAATCCTAACTACTTTATTAGCACAGTATCAGGGCTACCAGCGAGTGGTATACAAGTGCGAATGACTGCTCTTGACCCCAATATCTTTGTCTCTGGCGTGAGCATCATCCCTCAATACAAGCAGAACCCTTATTACTCCAACCTAGATATTGATTACCTTGGTACAAGTAAAACAAATGAAACGTCTGCTAGAACAAGCATTGAAAATAAGCCATATTTCCAGTTGAACAAAGAGCTTTACCCTCCACAGTTCAGCCTCAACAACATCGCTGGCACTGTATCGAAGTACACCGTAGATTGATTTGCCTCGCAGGCATGCTATGGTTAAAACATGGCTTCGGAGAAAATGATCTATGTCCAAAAAAGTAAACTACTCAATGGGGTATTGAGGTACTCATCACTTGACGATCGTGTCAAGGATCTGTTCTCACTTGACTCTTATGGCACACTTAAAAACCGTGACAGAATTGATAAGTTTCATGAGCTAGTTGACCAGAATGGCTACGAATTAAAGTTTGAAGATGATGCAGCTGAGGTTGCATACGATGAGCTAAGGGAATGCAGCACTAACCCATACGAAGTAAACAGCCCATTTCTGGTTGACCATAAGTTGTTTCCTTTCCAGCACGTTGGATTGAACTACGTGTGGAAACAAATGCACTCAGAAAACCCACGTGTGCTAGTACAGTGGGATACAGGCGCAGGCAAGACACTCCTTAGTTGTCTTACCAGCCAAAAACTTTATGATGCCGGAGATGTTGATCTGGTCTTGGTGTTCTGTAAGAAGATCAAGCAGTACGACTGGGAGCAGGAGTTTAAAAGAATGACTCACCTAGACGTTGCTCGTGTCAAAGAGAATATGCCTCGGCGTAGTCGCCATGCATTCTATGAAAAGACAGAAGCTCAAGTGCTGGTCATGAACTACGAGAAGATTCGTGAAGGCAACATGGTCAGAGTTCCTGGCCAACGTAGGAAGACTAAATCATACGACCGGACTGACTTCCTACAGGTCATGGAGATGATCAAGGGCAAGCGTGTGCTCATCATCATTGATGAAGCACAGAAGATCAACAGTGGCACCAGTCTTATTGGTGAGGGATTCTTTAAGCTGATCAATGAATCTGGGACACCAGTCATGACGCTTGCCTTGACAGCAACGCCGTATACCACTAGCCCATTAAATATACGCAACATCTTCTCTGTGGTTGACCCTAACATCCCTGATGTCAGTGACCTTAGGCGTGATGCTTTCAAGCGTGTATACGGCAAAGAGTTTGGCATGTTCAACAATGGTTTTGTACAGGAGCTCTACGTCAAGGAGTGGGACAGGACCAAGCTTCCCCTGCTGGGTAAGAAACATGAAAACTGGACTCACATCGCTATGAAGAGTGACCCAATCATCTCAGCACAATTCCCTGAGAGCATCCCAAAGAAGATTGTTTATGAGCTATCTGAGATAGACCGTGCTATCTATGACTGGGCTGAAGAGAATGCCAGGACAAACTTTAACCCAGATAATCCTGTATCAAGCTGGGGGTACATTGATACTCTCCGTATGATCTGCAACACTACTGCTGGACTTAAGAACAGTGAGAGTAGATTTGCAAAAGAGATTGTTGCTGAGTTTGGATCTGATATAGACATAGCTAACAGTGCTAAGTACCAAATCATTGAAAGCAACCTTGAGAACTATATAGAAGCTGGCGACAAGGTGGTGCTGTTTACCTTCTGGACGAATGGCACACTGTTCCCATATCTAGAAGCATTAAAGAAGAAGTTCCCTGACATCCCTGTACTTCCTATCTGGGGAGTAGGTATGAGCACGGATACAGTGGCTGAGAATATTAGAACCTTTAATACTGTCAAAGGACCTGCTATACTTATTACTTCAGACGTGGGGCAAGAAGGGCTTAACCTCTATGCCCCATATCTTTGGAACATTGAAGTACCACGCACATACTCAGACTACAAACAGCGTGCTAACAGAATCAACCGAGCTGACTCAATTAGCAAAGGTATTGACCACACTTGGATCTACCGAGCGGTGGCTGCTAACACCATTGAAGAACGAGCTGATGCCAAGATCTTACGCAGAAGAGACGAAGCAGAAGCAATTAGAGGTGTAGTCGATGAGAACATTGACATGCACGACACAATCGATTTAACCCCACGTGGGTTCTTATTTGGATAAGAAGGAGGTGACATATGGGCCAACACCAAGAGTATTTATTCCTCTAGGATTGGAGAATTTTGTTAAAGAAAGCGATAATTTCAATTGCAGTAGCATCAAGTTTACTTCTAGCTCCACACACTGCCTCAGCAGCACCAAAGCATAAAACTGTAGTGCATCACCATACAGTAGTGGTTGCAAAACCAGCTTTAAGTGCAGTTACAATTGCCGCATGGCAACGAGTAGCGCAATGCGAAGAGGGTGGAAACTGGAAGTATTTTAGTTATTGGTACCCAAATGGTTTGGGGATCGATAGACCGAATTGGATTCAATTCGGGGGTAGTTTAGTGAAACCTAGTAGCATGATCGAACAGATCAAAGTTGCTCAACGTTTCATAAAGTATTATGGTATGGTTGTACCAGACCAGTACGGTTGCCATTCATGGTAGAAAGAAAAGATAAATATGACAATTAATAAATATGACCAGATCCACCAAGATCTAAAGCACCTGCTCCTCAAGGGAGAGATGCACAGTACTTTGGTAGGTAAGCAGGTCACGCTCGGCGGTTCCAATGAAAGTGCTAACCAGCAGTCAGAGGAGTTCGCAGTTTACATTGTTGATCTGCTTAAAAAGGCAGAACAATTTAGAAAGGACAATGTAAAAAAGAGCAAAAAGTAACCCTAGTTTGTGAAGGAACTATTCTAAAGTTCTTTCCTGTAGGGCCTGGTCTTCCTCGGGGGTTGTAGTCGACGTTCTGTCTTGACTCCCCCCGAGGCCCTACCAGCCTTTTTTATACACTAACTTAATGTACACAACTATTGATTACAGCTGGCAACATAATGCTGCTTGTAAAAACAGCTCAAAAGACATGGGCAATTATGATGTATTTTACCCACAGATAGGTAGAGGTCTAGAGAAAAAGATCTACCTAATGTGTGAAGAATGCCCTGTTAAACCTGAGTGCCTAAAGCATGCATTGCAGTACGAAGAGTATGGTTACTGGGCTGGGACGAGTTCTAAAGAACGAAAAAAGATCCGTAAAGAACTTGGTATAAAGTTAGTAAGCATTGATTTTCTATCTATGTTAAAAAGCATTGAGGATACAGACAAGCAAAACATTGCTATCCAGTCACAAAAAATGAAGCGTGGGCCGAAGGGGCCTAGGAAAAAGAAGACTGAAAATGCCTTGACAGAACCCATGCCAAATGATTATCATGGTGATAACTTAGAAGATGACTGGAGTTTTTGATGCAGAAAATACGCGTGCTTGCATGGGGTGACTATGCCTGTGGTACTGGCTTTGGCACTGTGATGAAGAACATCATGAGCGAACTCAACAAGACAGGTAAGTATGATATCGACGTGGTTGGTGTAAACTACGATGGTGGTCCATACGACACAGCCAAGTGGCCAGGTACGCTGTGGCCTGCAATCAGTGCACTTCGTACACAGGGTCCTTATGGTGACGTGTTTGGTCGCCAGGTGTTCCTTGACTTGCTTGCTCAACGCCCATACGACATTGTATTCATTGTGCAAGATACGTTCATTGTGCAGCCAATCGTACCTCAGATCCAAGAGCTACAGAATACCAAGCCAGGTAGCTTCAAGACCATTTACTACTACCCATTTGACTGTGCTCCTCGTGAGGAATGGGTTAAGGAATGCGTTGCACAGTTTGACTACCCCGTTGCTTACACTGAGTACGCTAAGAACGAGAGCCGCAATTTTATCGGTGAGTTTGCTGACAGCCAGCATGTCATTTACCACGGTACTAACACCAAGGACTTCTACCCGCTAACTGAGGAACAGATCGTTGAAGCACGTAAGAACATCTTCCCAACGTTGGAAGGTAAGTTCGTTATTACTAACGTCAACCGTAACCAAGGCCGTAAGGATATTTCACGTAGCCTTTTGATCATGAAGGAACTTCGTCGCCGTGGCAACAAGGATGCATTCCTTTACATGCACATGCAGGAGACAGACTTTGGTGGAAGTGTTACGCAGATGGCGAGAGCTATTGGCCTCGATCCTAATAATGACTTCACCATCCCAGACCCACGTCAGTTTGGTGCACATAGTGGGTTCCCAATTGAGTTCTTGAATGCTATCTACAACATCAGTGACTGCTACCTGACCACCACACATGGTGAGGGTTGGGGACTAAGCATCACTGAAGCAATGGCTACCAAGCTACCTGTCGTTGGCCCACGTAACACTAGTCTCCCTGAGATCCTGGGTGACAATGAGCGCGGTTGGCTTGTAGACAGTGGGCACACACCCTCTCACTGGATTATCAAGGACAATGACAATGAGCGCATGCGTCCTCTTATGAGTGTCGAAGGTGCAGCTGATGCTATCGAAGAGATCATGAGTAACAAGGAAGAAGTTAAGATCCGTACTGAAAAGGCTCTTGACTGGATCAAGGGTACTACGTGGTACGATGTCTGCAAGGATTGGAAGAAGCTCTTCGAAGAAGCTAAGACCAGCCTGGATAAGAAGCGAGAGTTTTTGCAGACTTTGGCTCCAACCAATGGATGATTAAATGATAATGTACTTAACTTTTGAGCAATGGTTGCAGTATGGGATTAAACAAAATTATTGTACCGAGCAATTTTGTGATACCCATGACGGTCCACCCATGCATGAAAGTGAAGAGCTAGCATGGGAAGAAGGCGGAGATCCCTGCATTCACATGGTAAGGCTAGGCTCACATGATGACTGGGATATTAGCGAATGATGTTTTGCTCCTATAGCTCAGCTGGTAGAGCAAGAAACTTTTAATTTCGAGGTCGTTGGTTCGAACCCAACTGGGAGCACCCGAACGAAGCAAACCAAGAACGCACCTGAGTACGTGCCAAAACTGCTCACCGGGATGTAGCTCAGCTTGGTCAGAGCGGGCGGTTTGGGACCGTCAGGTCGCAGGTTCGAATCCTGTCATCCCGACACCAGCCCTTGTAGCTCAGTGGTAGAGCAGCTGTTATGTAAGCCTCAATAGTACAATGGTAGTACAGGTCACTTGTAATGATCTAATGTGGGTTCGATTCCTGCTTGAGGCACTATGACATTGACACAAGCAGCTACAATCATGCTAGAGTTATGCAAGATACCAGCGACACCAAAGTTGGTAGCAGCGTTTAATAACTACTCAGCAAATAGTATGTGGATTAAGGGTGTGCTTAAGGGCGCAGCCCCAGCAGCTAGCACCCTGAGTAACCCCGCTTACGAGCAAGCACTCAGCGTGTTGCGTGCAAACGGAATTGATGTTAATATCTTTGATACCAACTAGTAAGGAACAATATGCATCACGAAACTTGGTGGACGATCCTCACCGATCCTAACCACCTCATTGCTGAAAGCATCGTAGGGTTAGTAGAAGAACTACTTGTGTTTGGTCTTGGCTACTACCTTGGCCGCAATAAGATTTGGAAGAAGATCCACAAGCAGTTTGACAAAGAACACAACATCAAACATTAGTGCCAAGCCCTAGTAGCTCAATGGATAGAGCATCGGAGTTCTAACCCGCAGGTTGCAAGTTCGAGTCTTGCCTGGGGCACGTAGTATAATAAACATATAGTAAGGAGACAGTATGCAACCGAGTTTTGATTTACTCAACAAGAGTAGGCAAGGATCATTGCCTAGACAACTTGCTAAACGTGGTGTACAATTTGCTGCAGGTGCTCAACTAGTTGCCATCAGCAAAAGAATGGGAGAGATTAAGAAAAATATGGATAATGAACCAGTAGAAGAAGAAGACGATACCAATTACGAATTTGAATTCGTATTCCATGAGGAAGCTATACTTAGCTTCAGGAAAGTAACTCTGTCTCTCGTTGAGAAGCTGCTCCGCAATGGTATTGCGATTGATCAAGAGACCATTGATGCAGCAAAAGAGCACGTTGATTTGTTTGACTATCTTATTAAGCAAAAGGAAAAGGAAGAAAATGGAAATTAAGTTAAGCGTTAGTATCGGTGCCAGCCTGCAGGTTAAGAATGCACGTGGTGAATGGGACTGGATCAAGCCAGAGGTTGGTGCAGAAGTATTTCTTACTAATCATGAACTTAGGAAGGGTAATGATGAAGACAATTCTCTTTTGCAGGGAGTCTTTGCTCAGATCTGGGACGACGTTGTAGGCCCACAGTTTGCATCAGTTGTCCAGGAGCTCATCAATGAACAAACTCCTAAGGTAGAAACCATTAAAGAAGAAACCGTAGAAGAATTCCGTGAAGCTCTTACGGATGCTGCTGAAGGTGACCCTGAAGATGAGAAGCCTAATACTGATGAGGATGACTACTACTAATGACAGTTATTGCAGCAGCGTTAACATATGACAACGGCATTGTGATTGTTGGTGACTCTGAACTGTCTTCATCATTTACTCGTGACACTGATGGGTATAGCAAAGTATGGGTCGATGAGGTTAACGAAGGCTACATCTTCGGTGGTGCTGGTAGTCTAAGAGAACTACAGATCATTAAGTACCACGTTGCCTGGCCGTTCTACCGTGACATCTATCCTGTAGAAGAGTTTGTTGTAAAAGAAGTAGTACCTAAGATCCGTGAGGCTTTGCTCGATAACGGAGTAAAGCTTGAGGATTACGAAAGCTCTTTGATTATGGCGTGGGAAGATAACCTTGTGGTTATTGACGAAGACTTTGGTGTCACTATCCCATTCAGTGCACGCTATGCTATTGGTTCTGGTCAGAGTGAAGCTCTTGGTGCCCTAGGCAACGAAGGTGGATGGACCAGAGAAGATGTGATTGATGCAGCACACCGTGCCACTTTCACCGCCATTGGCGTTGGTGGTCCGTTGTACTCAATCGACACAGTCGAATTAACCGTAAGACAAGTATGAATTATTATTTGACATTTTCATCAAGCAGTGCTAGTTTTTATATAACAACAAGTAAGGAGACTGCCAATGAAGCAGAACTACATTATTCCCCAGAAAAAGCAACACGCTACTACAACCCTACGGGAAGTTACAGAGCCTACGTTTGGGGAGACCACTAAAGCCCCAACACGTGCTGACAATCGTCGCAACAGTGCCAACGAACAAGGCATGGTTGCTGCAGCTGTAGCACTTGGCGAGCTGAACGACTTCCTTTACACCACTGACATCAGCGAAGTAACACCGTTGTCTCCTGACGAGATTGACCAGCTAGCTACTGAGCTTGTAGCTGTCCGTAATGCTAAGGACATTGTTGAGGGCCGTGAAGCTGCACTCAAGTCATACGCAACTAAGGTCATCGACCTCAAGATCGGTATGATGGGTGAAGACCCACTAGCTAACAGCGGTTACCTGGTCAGTCCTGAGAACGGCATCAAGCTGTCCAAGGAAGTCTCTGGTGGTAAGCTCACCGTTGATGTTGACCTGCTCGAGCAAATCCTAGATGAAGAGCGGTTCCACTCTGTTACTAATCTCATCCACAACTATCGTACAGTTACTTACCCTGATGGTAAGACAGTGGAAGAGACTACCGTCTCTCGTGAGCTTAACGAAGAAGCTCTCGAGAAGCAGCTCAAGCTTGGCAACATCGGTATGGAAGAAATCATCAAGGCCACTATCCCAGGTAAGGTCCGATCAGCTTTCTATGTCCGAGCCCTCTAAAAGAAGAGGCGCACCTTTAAGGGACGATGAACCTTTGTTGTCTGTCTCTATGGCTGCAATGTTCTTTGATATTTCTCCCGCAGCGTTGCGGAAGAAAGAAAAGTACATGTACGACATGGCTGGCAACCCGTTAAAAGTTACCAAGACACCTAGCGGCGCACGTAGATATAGCTTAAATGACATACTTAAAATAGGTCACGCTTTGCGTAGAGCTAATAAGATGACAGATAGGCAACTGCGTTTGATCGTTCTGAGAGTAGATGCTTTCAAAGAACCAGTACTAAAGCATCGCCTTAAGTTTAGAAAAGGTAATAACCCCTCATGAAGAAATCAACACTGCTTATATATGATGGACACAATTTATTCATTAGATCATTCGCAGGATTAATGCGTCAGGGTTTATCTGCCCCAGATGGGTCAGGTACCTGGGGAGTCTTCGGTGCTTTTAACGTGGTTGCTAGCTTAGCTCGCAAATATGAACCAAGCCATACACTCATAGCATTCGATAAAGGTAGAAGTTCTAAGCGTCTAGCTATCGACCCAGAGTATAAAGCTAACCGCAATAAGAAGTCATCACCCAAGCCAATGGACAATGCCTTCTCGCAAGAGTTCAAACCACAGCTAGATCTTTTCATGCAGGTATGCTTACGCAATGGCCTGCCGTTTATGCGCCTACAAGATGTAGAAGCAGACGACATCATTGCTACAGCTGCACTGGGTTTGTCACCTATCTTTGATAGGGTTGTCATTGTCAGCGCAGACCATGACATGCATCAACTGATTAGACCTAATGTGACGGTTGTTAAGCCAAGCATTAGCTCTAAAGATATTGAAGAAGAGATCTACGATATGTCTGCCATCATGGAGCAGTGGGGCGTAGAGCCATGGAGGTTGCCTGAGATCTGGGCACTCATGGGTGACAAGGGCGACAATGTTAAGGGTATTCCAGGCATTGGCCCTAAGAAAGCTACCAAGCTTATAAGTGAGCATGGTGATCTAAGCACTGTACTTGGGTTGGATGATCCAAAGATCTCTGAGCACATAGACACGGTGCTTATGGCTAAGCGTTTGATTGAGCTAGGCATAGATGAAGATATCCCGTTCCCACCATTAGGCAACCTTCAATTCAATCCCATACAGCCTGGCGACCCTAACGAAGTAGAACTGCTTAAGTTATACGATGAGCTAGGGTTCGTCCAGATCAAAGACCGATGGAAACACGGCAACTTATGGAAAGATACACCATCATTCGGTAAGAAACTACATTAATGTTATGTGGATTATTAACCCTGAAATAGAAATGGTAAGTATCCTTGCTGAGTACGGTCGATTCCTAGAGAACGATTACCGTATGATCATTGAGCACTTAGAAGTGCCTAGGGTGTTTGAAGAGTATGCAGAAAAGACACAAAGGAAATTTGTAATCATAGGTGGCAACAATGCACCGTGGATGTTGCCTAAGACTGTGTTCTTATGCCTTAAGTTAGCTGGACCAGAGAGCATCGTAGTTAAATCACCCAACCTAGATGAAGTATTTATGGTGCAGAATGTATTAGAGCATTACGCTGACGGTGTACGCCATGGAGTCTATACAACCATCTCTGATGAGCTAGAGCTCAATGATGAATGGAACAAAGAACTGAATGATGCTACTGATATCATTGTGTTTGGCAACAATAAAACTATGGAAGCCTACCGAGAGTACGAAACAGTTGATACTCATGTGTGGGAGCACGGGGAGAAGTTCAGCTTTGGGGTTATCAAAGAAGAACACTTAACCCCTACGAACATCAATGATATATGCTTTGACTTCTTCTCGTTCTATGGTGAAGGCAGCCTTGCACCTAAGTTCTATTTTGTGTTGGGTAAAGTGCGCAGGAAACATGCCAGGCAATTCAGTGATAACATGACTGCTCTGTATGGTGGTTTAATCCAAGAGTACAGAGACAAGCTGCCATTGACAAAGCGCAGCAACCTCGTACAGAATACAATCACTGCAAACTATGAAGAAAAATATGTACGCATTGACAGTTTGGAATCGGACAAGTTGTTTGATACACTTCATGGTGATGTGAAGTTGATCCCGGTCAATGACTTGGAAGACATTAAAGATTTTGTAGAAAAATGGCATGATAGTATTGCAACAGTATCCATTAACATGGATGATGATCCTGCAACGTATGATCTGTTAGAAGATATGATGGTAGTTAGAACATGCCACCTTGGTAGCATGCAGTTCCCAGATTTCTTTGAACAGTATGACCACGTAGATGATTTTAATATCTACGTAGATGAAGAAACCGAATAAATAAAAGGAGTAGTATGGAAGTAAGATTTTTGCCCAGTAAGCCAGTAATCAACACGAGAGCAACCACCTTTAAGGTGATTATGACGCTCTGTATAGGACTTGGTTTTTTAATTATGTCACCAATTTTTATTGCATTGGCACCGTTCTTCTTTGCATGGAAGATCGTTGAGGACATGACCGTAGTATCTATAAAAAAAGAAGTAAAGAAGATGACCTTCCCTGAATCTAGATGGGGCAAATTTGAAGTCGATTTCGACGGATGGAAGAAAGAAGAATAATGGATAAGTTAGCTCACACTGGTGACACGATGTTTGAAAGAAACGTTGCTATCATTGCAAGTAGGCGGCAAGAAGTGCAGGTCTTCAGTGACGGTTTCGTTTACGAAGGATTCCTGTGCGGTATGGATGAAGGTTGGATCCAGTTGTATGGCCACGAAGAGAACGACAAGAACAATGCTGATACTCAGTGGCGTTTCTTGCTCCTATTCAAGGCAAACGTTTCAGCCATTGGCCCAACAGGCCGCAACCTGGGCGACATTGACGAAGAGACACGCAAGTGGATTGATAAGAAGATCCAGATGTTCTCTGATGTTTGTGATAAGTTCTTGTCATTGAGAGGGATTAAGAATGGAAGAGAAAAGCTTTGATGCACCCCTCGCTAACTACGATGATGATAGTTATGACGAGGTAATAGTAGTAGAGCAAGCAGCTAGCAAGGAAGAACTTGTTAAAGAGTTAGATTTGTCAAGGGCTGATGCTCGTGAGCTTTTGCTTTACTTCTGCAGTAGGTTTAAGGAGACTCAAGGCTACGAGTACAACGTAGAGTGGGTCAAGGAAACATCCATCCTTAAGTCCTTTAGGGAACGCTATGGTATTGATGCTGGGTACATGATTAAGATCTTGTTCGATAAGCACAAGGGTAAGATCAACGACCAGGTAATGACACTGACAGCGTTCAGTAAAGGTAGTAAGTGGATTCAAGATACTTTGTACATTGAACTCCAACAAGATAAGATCAAAGAAGAAAAACGACCAAGTTCAGAAGGGTTAATGTCAAGTGGATTATTCTTGGATAGATTCTCAAATGGGTGATAAATGCGCTTGCGGTTGTGGCGGCTTGATAGTGAAAAAAAATAAGTATTATAAAACAACCTTCATAAAAGGTCATAACAATAGAGGTGTGCCATCACCAATTAAAGGTATTATCAAAGGCAAAAGGTCAGAAGAGATAGTTAATAAAATTGCTAAATCTAATACTGGCAAAAAGAGGACAGAAGAGCTAGAAGAATATAAAGAAAGGTTAACTCGATGACTTCCTTAAACGATTCGCTGTTTGATTGGCAGAAAGACTATGCCAATCTTAAGTATGAGTTCCTAGATGACGACGAGATCGACTACCTAGAACAGAAGTACCCACAGTTTGAAGCATTCAATAAGCGTGGTTGCCCCACATGTGAAGACCACACCTGTGGTGACTGCAAGACACAGCTCCAGCTGTACAAGCACTACCTGCGTGCAGGCGTGGGACTTAACTACCAGAAGCTTGACTGGCATGACTTCCATGGAGACGAGAAGGCATCTGACCTTGCTCGTATCTACCTAGGTCAGCACAAGGACTTTGTTAAGGGTGGCATGGGTCTTCTATACCATGGTTCCTGGGGTACTGGTAAGACACTGCTCAGCAGCCTCATCGCTAAGGAGCTTGTCAAGTTAGGTTACAAGGTGTACTTCGCTACGTTCACCCAAATGGTTGACGAGTTCACCCGTGGTTGGGGTAGCAACGAAGACAAAGCACGCTTCGAGAGCAAGGTCGTTAAGAGCGACGTGTTTTTCCTGGATGACATTGGTAAGGAGTTCCGTACCAAGAACAACCTAAGCGAAGCAACCTTTGACCACGTACTACGACAGCGTGCATTGGATAACCGTCCAACGTTCATCACCACTAACATGACGATCGAAGAGCTGAATGAGGGCTATGGCAGTGCCATCTTCTCCTTGCTTAAAGAGCGCATGATTGTGCACGAGATGACTGGTATTGACTACCGTGAGTATGCAAGAGACCGTACCCTTGATGAAATCAAGACCGGCGCAGTACGTAAAATTCTATAAGAAAGTAAGAAAATGGACATTGAGAAAAGTCTCGTAAATCATTTCATATCGTTAGATTCGTTTGACGAGATCTGGAATAAGGGTATCCGCAGTGAGCACTTCTTTGACCCAGGTGTTAGGGAGCTCTTCGACTACAGCCTTGACTACTACGTACGTAGCGAATTTAAGCAAACGGTTGACCAGGATTTCCTGGAGACCAAGTTCGATGACTATTTCGCACGCAATGAGTGGCCACAAGAGAGCTATCTGGTTGGTGTCCTTATCGAAGAGATGGTGGCTAAGTACCGTAAGGCAACCACGCAAAGCGTGTTGCTTAAGGCAGCTAACGCATTGGAAACAGACCCTGAAGAGGGTATTGCCATTGCTCTTAGCAGTTTATCCAAGATCCAGAGTGACACTAGTACTCGTGAACGCATTGAAATCTATGGTGAAGGGTACGAACGTCGTGTAAATGATTACATCGATGAAGTATCTAACCCTATGAGAGACAAGAAGGGTATCTACCTGGGCTGGGACCAGCTTAATGATCACATGTATGGCATCCAAAAGGGTGAGCTTGCTGTGGTCGTTGGTATCCCTAACGTAGGTAAGTCATGGATTGGCTCAGTCATTGCGTTAGAAGCAGCACGCCGTAAGAACCGTGTTTACTTTGCATCGCTCGAGCTCCGTAAGGAACTGACATTGATGCGACTTGACTGCCTAGCCAGTGGCGTACCATACAGCCGTTACGAACGTGGTCAGCTTACCCCCAACGAGCTTAAGCGTCTTAAGGAAGCACGTGAAGAGATCATGGAGTTCGGTGAGTACCTCCTTATCGACTCACCCAGCAAGAAGTCTGAGCGAAGCGTGATGGAGCTGTACTCCAAGGCTAAGCACTGGGGTGCTGACATGATGGTTGGTGACCAGTTGTCATGGATTACCAATGAGAAGAACTTTGGTTCATCAAGTAACTACCAGTCACTTCAGATGGCTGAGGTCATTACTGATGTTGCATCCGTCAACCGTGAGATGGGTATGGCTTCTGTATGGCTTGCTCAGTTCAACCGTGAAGCGACCAAGAGCAAGAAGGGCCGTGGTGGCCTGGGTAACATTGGTTTGAGTTCCCAGATCGAACAGGTTGTTGATATCGCTATTGGTATTGGTTGCACAGCTGAGATGAAGCGCCAGGAGGCACTCGTCATGGACATTATGAAGTCTCGTCGCAGTGACCTCAAGTCATGGATGATGGGATTCGAGTTGCGTGATCGCACTAGCCTTAGTATTGTGAGAGAGTATGAAGAAGCAGGAGAATAACCCCGAGCCTTGTTCACACAAAATAGAAGGCAGTACCACACATAGGCTTGTAAGTCTGCTAGGGTATTGTCCAGTATGCGGTAACAACGAAAGTGAGTAAGAATGCAAACGTTCCTTCCCTACAAGGATTACGCAGAGTCGGCCAAGGTGCTGGACATGAAGCGTTTAGGAAAACAAAGGGTTGAAACCCTACAAGTCATGAAGGCTCTCAGCGAAGAGTCATATGGCTGGCAGAATCACCCAGCTGTCAAAATGTGGCGTGGCCACCGTGGGGCATTGATGGAGTACCAACGTGCCATCTGCAACGAGTGGACATCACGTGGTTACAAAGACACCTGCCTGGAGAAGACCCAGGTTATTGTCAACAACATTCCACAGGAAGAATGGCAGCAACCAGCATGGCTAGGCGATGAGAGCATCCACGAAAGCCACCGCAGCAATTTGACACGCAAGTTCCCAGAATGGTATGGTGCTTTCTGGGATGAACCAAATGATCTTCCCTACATATGGCCAGAGGAGGCTTTAGTATGATTATTCGTAATAAATTTTACTATTGGTATAAGCATAAGTTAAACCGCATCCTATGCTTGTTTGGTAGTCACCACCATAAGATGGGTGTGCGTTCGCGGACTGGCAAAGCATTCGGATGCCTGCATTGTGGCAAGGACTGGAAGTGACCCCAGAAGAACCCTGCAACCACTTAGAAGTTATTAGGGATGATTATCCAGGATGGCAGTACGACTACTGCCCCAAGTGCGTAGAGAAACTATGACCCCCGAACAAGCGTCTACAGATAAGGCTGAGTGTATGCAGGTATTCCGATGACTGAAGACGAACGTCAAGCCCTACGAGAGAAGCACCAGCCTCACGCCACGTTCCCGAGCCAGTGTGACGAGTGCTCAAACACATGGCCCTGCGACGTAATCAAGGTACTGGACGCTACCGAAAACCTAAAGTTTAACGACCTCAAAGTTAAAGTTGAGTGCGACCACTGGGTCACGGTGAAGAAGTCGGGTCAGTACGGCTACGCCTCCAGCGTCTCACCCAAGTATTGGACACACACCTACTGCCCCAAGTGCGGAGAGAAACTATGACCCCCGACGAACGCCAAGCCCTACGAGAAAAGCACGCCAAATGTTCCTGTGGGCATTGCACCTCTAACGAGTGTTCCGCCGGTTGTGTTGGCGACTACCCCTGCGACGTAATTAGGGTGCTGGATACATACGAACTACTGTTTGAAGCCTTGGGAGGGGTGCTTTACCGTGACTAAAGACGAACGTCAAGCCCTACGAGAGAAGCATGCAGATGATGGTACGGGAGATTGCTTTTACTGTGCGTCATGGGATTTTGACGAAGGCGGATACAGAGTAGAGTACCCCTGCGATGTAGTCAAGTGTTTAAATCAATTAGATGCAATTGCAATGGAAACTACAAAGTACCTACAAGATGTTAAGATTGTGCCAGAGAACATAATCGATAACATTATTAAGATATTGGATGGCGTAAATGAATCCTGAAGACTATAGAAAGAAACACCAACCTATCTTCCAAAATCAAGGGAAGAAGGGCAACATTAATTATTGTGTAGGTTGCAAGGGTCCAAATGATACTCTCATACAGTTGTGGCCTTGCGATGTTGTCAAGGTGCTGGACTACGCTGATCAATTGAAGAAAGAGCTAATGTGGTAAGAGTAAGACACTACAACCCCGCAAAGCGGGTATACGCTGATAAAACAAAGCGTTATGGCTGGGTATTAGACAAACCAGATTATTTTTCATCTCGTCGTACGCTTGATATATACTTCCGTACACACGTATGGGCATTCTGGTGGGAACGAAATGGCTGAAGGACAACTAAGCGAGATCTTTAATGGTCTTGACGCTTGGATAGTGCTCCAGGACATCCTGGGAGTAGGAGAAGTACAAGAGAGCGGTGACGAGCTCATCCACTCTTGCCATTTGCAGCTGGGTAACCATAAGAATGGTGACCGTAGCCCCAGTGCTAGCTTAAACAAAGATACCCTACTGTTTAACTGCTTTACCTGCGGTGGCGGTAGCGTTATCTGGTTAGTACAACACTCTCTCAATATCACCCGTGAAGAAGCTATTGCAAAGCTCATGGGTGAAGCACGTGGTACCAACATTGTACCGATCGAGGATTTCATCAAACGCCTAGAGGGTGTATTCGAGGGAAAACACCACGAACGTGACGATATTCCTATCTACAGCGATACGTTACTTAGACGGTGGGAAGGTCCATGTGACTATCTTACCTCCAGAGGGGTCTCAGAGGCCGTACAGCGGGAGATGCGCACGGGCGTAGAGAGGAACCGCTCTGAATTTCAGAAATCCCAGAATGGGGATATACAGGTTGTCCTTGATAGGGTCGTTATCCCTCATTTCATGAGGGGCCAATTGGTTGGATGGGTAGCTCGCAAGCTCCAAGATGTGCCGGGTGTGCCGAAATACCGCAACTCCAAGGGATTCCCAAGGGGTGCATGGCTTTTTAATTTAGACAACGTAGATACGCAATCAGAGGTGTACCTTGTTGAGAGCCCAATGAGCGTGCTAGTGCTGAAGAGTAGGGGCATTCGCAATGTGGTAGCCACATTTGGCGCAAAAGTTGACGCTAATCAGCTTAACTTGCTCCGCAACTTCTCTAAAGTCAATGTCTTTATGGACGGTGATACGGCGGGTAGGCTCGCTACTGCTCACATCGTTGATGAGCTACAAAATTATACCAAGATTGGTATAATAAACACTCCTGACGATGAAGATCCTGCTACACTCTCTTTTATTCCTGAAGTAATTAGTTCGTTTGAGTACCAGTTAAAACACTGTTTGACACACAGTAGTTAGAGCTGCTACGCTTATGAAAGCAGTACAAACACCAAACAGCCCAAGGGCTTTTAATAGAAAGAAACCATAATGGCATTGCAAAAAGGCATGGCTGCCGTAAAAGCCAGCATTGAACGCTCCCAGTCCGGGAGTGGCCCTAAGACCTATGACCAGACTAACTGGTTCTACTGGCAGGCTGGAGAGAGCAAGCCTCTCCGTTTCCTCACCGACTCGAACGACATCTTCGTTGTTCCAGTTCACGAGCAGGTACCCACCCACGACGGTAAGAAGACGACGTTTGTCTGCCGTACCGCATTCGACGCATCTTGCGAGCTGTGTGCTCGTGAGAAGGGTACCCCTGGTGCCTACCGTCGAGACGTAGGTTACGGTGTAGCCGTGCTCCGTGAGGAAGTTAAGGTTGAAGGTAAGACCACTGGTTACCGTGATGTAACCAGCGACTACACCGAGACCGTTGATGGCAAGGTTGTTGCCAAGAAGAAGCCATACGTGGGTATTGTTGCCCAGGGCATGCGCAACTTCTGGAACCAGATTGCTGTCATCTCCGAGAAGTACGGTTCACTTCGTGACCGTGAGATCGAGATCCTCCGACAGGGACAGGGCACTGACACCACGTACATGGCGTTCGCTCTTCCTGAAAAGGAAATCGAGAACATGGACAAGCGTTACGAAAAGTTTGTACCAGACGTTGAGGCATACCTCAAGCGCATTGGTTCAGCCGAGTACTACGACTCGAAGCTCCGTGGCATCGTCAAGGAGAAGGACAACAAGTCATTCTCGAATAGCTCTTCCTCTACGACTGCTACTGCAGACGACGAGTATGGTGACGACGAGTACGTCACTATCGAAGAAGAGACCACGGCTGAGCGACTGCAGCGCAAGCTCGCAGCTCAGTCATAAGTTTGCTTAGTACCCTCCTCAGGTAAGCAAAACGGTTAGCGTAGCTAGAGAGTATGTCATGGATGGCACTTCACTCTCTAGCTATGCTAACTACCCAACAGAAAGACTAAAATGTCACTCAATGCATTAGACGATAAGGTAATCATCAAGGTTGCCAAGGTAGAAGAGACCACTGAGAGTGGCTTCTACATCCCAGATACCGCTATGGCGATGCCCGACCAGGGTGTTGTTGTTGCTGTAGGCCCAGGTAGAACTACTAGCACCGGCACATTGTTGCCAACTGGCATTAGTGTTGGTGATGTGGTATTGTTTAACCGTAGGGCTGCTCAGAAGATCGAGGTAGACGACGAAGAGTATCTCGTCTTCCTTTCTGAGCACATCCTCGGCATCTTCACCGAATAGATCCCATGCACCTGGGTATGTGCGCAAACTGCCCCTCCCATATAGTAAGGTTGAATTATGTCAGATCGTTTAGTCGCCCTCCATGTTCACTCGGAGCACAGTTGTTTGGATGGCCTTGCCACCATTGACGATATTGTTAACCGAGTAGTAGAGCTTGGACAGAGTGCAGTAGCTATTACCGACCACGGTGAGTGCAGTGGTCACCTTCAACTCCAGCACGCAACTGATGCAGCTGGCATCAAGCCTATCTACGGTATGGAAGGCTACTTCACCGAGAATCGTCATGATAAGTCCGGTAAGAAGGGTGAGAACTACGACCACATGACTGTATTGGCTATGAATGCCAAGGGTCTTGAGAACCTGTGGTCTCTCTCTAGCCTTGCTTACATTGAGGGAAGCTACTACGGCAACCCACGCTTTGACTGGGAGCTGCTAGAGAAGTACAACGAGGGTCTTATTGTCACTGGTGGTTGCATGGGTGGTTGTATTGGCAAGCACCTTAAGAGTGATGGCCGTTACGACAAGGCTGTGGAGCGCATTGGCCGTTACCAAGCTATCTTTGGTGATCGTTTCCACTTGGAACTACACACGTACCTAGACCCAGAGAGCAACGAATGGAACCTGCGGGTAGCAGAGGCTGCACTCGACTACAGCGTGCCACTCATCACTGTGGCCGACTCTCACTACGCTAAGCCAGAGCAGTGGTACGCCCATGAGCTTATGACCGCTATCCAAATGGGTAAGAACGTCAATGACCCATCACGCTTCAGCTATGGTTCTAACCAGCTGTGCCTCTTCTCAGAGGAAGAGACCCGTAGTCGCCTAAGCTACCTGCCAGAGTCAATCGTTGATCAGGCCATCAAGCGTACGTCTGAGATTGCTGACATGTGTGATGCTCGTGTCCCAGGTTCACGCAAGATGCCTGTGTTCTACAATACTGCCAAGATGGACGAGCGTAAGCTACGTGAGACTGCTGAAGAAGGTTTTACCCGCAAGATCATTGGTCACGTGGCCGATGAAATGCTGCAAACATACCGTGACCGTCTCGAATACGAGATGGATGTAATCATTACCCGTGGTTTCCCAGGGTATTTCCTAACCGTACAAGACATTATTAACTGGAGTAAAAATGAAAACTTTCTTGTTGGCCCTAGCCGTGGTTCAGTTGGTGGAAGCTTGCTTGCTTATGTCATGGACATCACTGAAGTCGACCCAATCCCGTCAGGTCTTATATTTGAGCGCTTTCTTAACCCTGAGCGCGTCTCTATGCCTGATATCGACATTGATATGCCCAAGCTAGAGCGGGGCATGGTACGTGAATATCTTGAGCGTAAGTATGGTCGCTATAACATTGCGTCGATTGGTACGTCTAACACGTTAGGCCCAAAGCAGGCTATCCGTGATACCTGCCGTGGCCTAGGCATCAACAAGGAAGACACCCAACACATGATTGACATCATTGAGGATGACTGGAACCTTAAGAACCGTGGCGCTACTTGGCAAGACGTTATGAAGCAGTACTCTAAGGACTACGCTCCGTGGAAAGAGAAGTACCCCAAGCTGTTCGAGAACTTGCCTGAGTTTGTTAACCACATTCGCCATACCAGCGCACACGCTGCAGGCATTGTAATCAGCAAAGAGACGCTCATTGGTGCTATGCCACTGCGTTACAGTCCTAGCCAGGACGATATTCGCACGCAGTTCGATATGAACGGTGTCGATGAGCTGGGTTTCGTCAAGATCGACTTGCTTGGTCTGCGTACGCTTAGTACACTCATGGCTGCATTAGACCTAATAAAGGAGAACAACAGTGGCACCTTACCTTTCCGTCATTTCTACGAGTGGAACTATGAATGGGACAAATACTACGGTGATGCTGGAGTCTGGGATTCCATCTGCACTGGTCACAATATTGGGCTCTTCCAAATTGAGACAGGTTCCCTTAGAAGTTTGGTTAAGAGATTTCAACCAAGAAGCATAGAAGACCTATGCACCATGATTGCCATCTACCGGCCAGGTATTACTCGATCAGTTGACTCAGAGACTGGGCTTAACCTGCTTGAGATGTACATGCAGAAGCGAGAAGGCAAACGTAGCGTAACGTACAAGCACCCTAAGTTACGTGACATCCTAGGTGTATCCTACGGTAGCTTTGTCTACCAGGAGCAGATCATGGAGACCTGCGTAGCTCTCGCTGGCTATACCATCGTTGAGACTGACCGTGTGCGTAAGGCAGTAGCTAAGTCTAACTACGAGGATATGAAGGATGAGGCTGAGATCTTTGTGCAGAAGTGCATGGAACAGGGCGTCGACCAGAAGACTGCAGAGTCTATCTTCGATGACATGCGTGCCTTTGGTATGTATGGATTCAACAAGAGTCATGGTTATGGTTACTCGATGCTCTCTTACTGGACTGCATGGGTTAAGCATCACTACCCGCAGGAGTTCATGACTGCTCTATTCCGTACTAACCCTAACGACAGTGTTATTTACCAACGTGAAGCTCGTCGTATGGGTATTGAAGTCCTTGGACCAGACATCAACGAGAGTGGAGATAACTTCACCTTGACAAAGGGTGGCAACATCCGGTACGGGCTTAGCAAGGTGAAGTATGTAGCAAATGCTGCATCAGAAATCATTAAGTTTGGTCCGTTTAAGAGCATGGAAGACTTTCTCAACCGTGTTCCTACCAGGCGCGTTAACAAGCGTGCTATTGTATCAATGATTAAATGCGGTGTCTTTGACAGTCTGTGCGGAGACCCCAAGACTGCTTTATACGAATACTACAAAACTAGAAAAGAATTTAAGAAGAATATTGATGGAAAATGTACTGAAGACTGTGCTTATTGTGCTGGACGCTCTACTTTCTTTGATTGTTATGCAGAGAATATCGAGAACATCGAAGCAAGAGGAGCTAACGAACAAGAGATATTGGGGACTATGGTCAGTATCGATCCTCTCGCTGATTATATTGACGTTATAGAAGAAGAGCACAACTTCCCTGGAGAGAAGAAGATGTTCCAGGGTGAGAAGGCTATGCTTGGTGGTATCGTCACGATGATTAAACCATTGGTCACCAAGAAGGGTAAGAACCCAGGCTCAGAGATGTGCCAGCTATGGGTAGAGTTGCCAATTACGAATACAGAAGAGGATGGTCTACTTGAAGAAGAAGGCGAAGAGGGCTCTCAGAAAGATGAAAGCGTTCAAATTGTGGCCTTCCCAGACGCATACAAGCGAGTCCGAGAGAACCTTGAAGTGGGCACGCCGGTCTTGGTGGAAGTAGAGAAGCTTCGTGATGGTCTTGGCCTGAGAAGTCTATTTCGACTTGACAAGCTCAAAACTGCAGTGTAGTATTTCAATCAGTAGGAAGGAGTGCGAATGGCTCGTACTAAAAACATGAAGAAGTATCAGTGCCCAAAGTGCAAATCAGAGGTAGAAGCTATTGCTAGCGCAGTAGCTCACCGCTGCCCCAGTAACAAGAACACATTTACCGCATATACACTCATCGAGGAGGATGAAGCATGAAGTACCAGAAACTAGAAAACAGCAACATTGACCTTCTGTCACACGAACCAGAGGAGTGCAAGAGCCCACAAGCTTGCACCATCCACAATCGTACAGATCACCACATGAGAAGCTTCAAGCAGTTCTACCGCTTCGATCGTGGCATCATGGAGCGTATCTGCAGTCACGGCATCGGTCACCCAGACCCAGACGACATCAAGATCCTCACAGGTGCTGACAATGGTGTTCACAATTGTGATGGTTGCTGTATCCGTTTTGCAACTGAAGAAGAATACAATGACGTACGGAAGCATGGTGAGTAGTGCAAGTCACGATCAACATTGATCAAATAACGTATCAAAATTTGATGCGTGACGCTGTGTATTATAGGATCGATGACATAGAAGAATTCATCGAACACAAACTAGAGGAGTTGTATGGCTAAATCAGATGCAATGGACAAATTAATTGATTCTCTAAACAAGTTTACCCCAGAAGGTTCTACCAAGCCGTTGGTGCTCCGTGGCAGTAACATCGAGAAGGTAAACGCTATCCCATGCTTTACCCCTGCCCTGGCATACTTGCTGGGCATTGGTGGTTGGCCTGAAGGTAAGTTGATTGAATTCTTTGGTAAGGAACACTCAGGCAAGACCTCGTTCGCTATTATGGCACTGAAGGACTGCTACGACTACTACAAGGGTGAGAAGATGGTTGCCATCATCGACCTTGAGCACCGCTTTAACCCTGAGTGGGCAGAGAAGCTTGGCCTGAAGATCGATGAGAACCTCATTGTTGTACAGCCACCAGACGCTGAGACTGGCACTGACATGATGGTTGCACTTATCAAGAGCAAGCAGGTTGGTGCTATCGTTTGGGACTCAGTTGGCGCAGCAGCTACTAAGCACAGCATGCAGCAGCTCACAGATAAGAACGACAAGATGGGTGGCAACGCTGCAGTTATGAAGCGTAACGTACAGACCGTTGCTCCTCTAGCCAACCTCTATGGTGTTACCTGCTTCTACCTGAACCAGCTTCGTGCTGACATGGATGGTTACAACCGTCCTATGACCCCAGGTGGCCACGCAGTGAAACACGCTATGAGCGTACGTATCTACCTAAGGCCAGGCAGTGACAAGTACTTTGACAAGATCAATGGCGAGAACACTCAGGTGGGCAATCCTATCGTTCTTAAGACGGTAAAGAACAGCTATGGCCCTCCGTTCCGTGAGGGATGGACTGACTTCTATAGCCAACCATGTGTATTCCTGGACCACCCAGGCATTGACACACGTAGAGACCTAGCACGTATGGGTATTCTTTTGGGGGTAGCTAACCGTGCAGGAGCCTGGTTCACCTGGCGTGACATCAAGGCACAAGGCCGTGACGCTTTCTTTGAGCAAATCTGGAACAGCGGCAAGGCAAACGAGTTCGAGGCAGAGATTATCGATGCCATCAAAAAGGGCTCAGGAATTACAGAGGTTGAGAACGATGAGTTCTTTGGCCGACCACTAACAGCAGACACCGAAGATCTGCACGATCCAGAAATTTAGGAGATAGAAATGAACGTTGGAGACACAGTAGTAGACGTACGATCAGTTGGCACCATTGTTGGCGTTGCCAAGAGTGGTAACCCAGTTGTACAGTGGCCAGTAATTGGCGGAGACTTGTTTGAGGAATCATTGCCTGAAGACTTGATCCTCGTGTCACTGCCTACGCCCGTTGAGGAGCTCGACCCTTCAAAGGATGCAGAATGAGCGAAGAAGAGTACGAAGGCGTAACGTTATACGTTAGTGCTGAAGGCTGGCCTGATAACTTAGCTGGTATCATGGTCAAAGAGCAAACAACTATGCGCTTGGAAGATGGACGTGTTAAAATCATTGGTGATCCTATCTGGAACGCTGAGGCACCAAATGAGTTGGATTAACCACTTCTGCCATGAGTGTAAGCTAAAGTTTTTGAAGGCTAAGGACTTTATGCTACATCATAACGATCACCACCTTGACCATCAAGTCAAGGTTGATAGACGGAATAGAGACCAGAACCCATGACAGACTACGTACCTAAGAAATCAGTGTGCAAGAATTGTATGCGAAAGTTCGGTGATACCAAGGAGATTATCCAAGGGGTTGAGGGCACTTGGGTGCATACGTTTAGCAATGGGCAACACTACGCAATCAAATGCAACCCTTGGGAACAGTGGGTAGCAGAACCGAAAGAAGAATAATGAATAACTCAGACAACAAAGCACCTGCTAACCAAACTACATTTGAAAAGGTGTTGCAGGAGATTCATGATCTTCACAATAAGAAACAGTCTGACTACGGTCGTCCAGAACAGGGCGACCCTTTTGCCAATGTACGTGCCAGTGAGGACTTCGGTATTCCTGGCTGGTTGGGTGCCGTAATCAGAGCTAACGATAAGGTACGCCGCATTCAGAAGTATTCACGTGGTGGCACTATGGTTAACGAATCTGTAGAGGACTCGTTACTTGACGCAGCAGTTTATTTCATGATAGCTTTGTGCTTATTTAGGGAGCAAAATGGAATCAGCACGTGAGAACATAGCAAAGTGGCTTGAAGACTTTAGAGCTAAAGATAAAGAGCGTACAACTTCTGTCGAGGTTGATTTCTCAGATGAAGAAGAAGCATCTATCCTAAAAGCTGCTACTTCATTGGGTATGACTTTTAATGAATACTGTAACTATGTTTTAGAGAAGGTTGTCTTCTCAAAGAAATGCCCAACATGTTTACAATACAGACCTGATCGATCAAAGATCTGCAAGTTCTGCGGAGAGGTAGAATGATGGAATACACCCAGAACTACTTGATTAACCAGGTTGGCCAACTCAATGACCAACTAAAGAGAATCAAAGATATTTGTGCTATCAGTAATATTACTGACAACATCAAGGTTGCAATGATCAAAGGCGTACTTGATCCTCAGCCAAACATTAAGTACGAATATGAAGCGTAACTTATGGAGCAAAGTAGACCGTGAAGGTGACTGTTGGGTGTGGACTGGCAGTGTAGCCAATCGTGGCTACGGTAGCATCCACCACAATGGTAGGAATGGCTACTTACCTCACCGTCTAGCTTGGGAGCTGCTACGTGGCCCCATTCCAGAGGGCCTTGTACTTGACCACATGTGCCAGAATAGACGTTGCATTAACCCTAGGCACCTAGACCCTGTAACAAACCGTGTTAATATCTTGCGTGGTAAGAGCATCGCTGCGCTTAACTTTATCAAAACAGAATGTATCAATGGCCATCCATTTGACCAGAAGAATACAAAGATTAGGAAGGACAAGACGAGATCATGTCGTCAGTGCGAAAGAGAACGTCTAAGGAAGTTTCGGGAGAATCAGAAACTAAAAAAGCATCAAAGTTGAAGAAGGTTAAGCAGCTTAGGAAAGAACTTAAGCAATTAACAAAGGAAAATTTAATTATGGGTAGGAAACTAAACGCCGCCATTCAACAAGTATACGCTCTTAACGTAGAAGCATATACTAAGGTTGATCACTCGCCCAATGACTTCAACAATGGCTACGCCACTGGGCTCACAGAAGCTATCAGAACCATGCGCGATATCGAACGTGGGAATTACTTTAGATTCCCCCTCTTCAACACAAAGAAGAAGAAGTAGTGGAGACAGAAAGCCACTGGCGTAACGAGCACAAGAAGCTCGAGTTGCAGCTCAGAGAAACGTATGCTCAAGTCAATTATTATGTCAATGAAAACACTAAGCTCCGTGAAGAGAATGTGGTGCTGAGAGATAAGCTGGGTATCAGTGACCAACCCGTATAAGATCTGGGCAGTAAAGTATGATGGTAAGCATATGCATATCGTGTATGCAACTAGATTACCACGCAAACTAAAGAAGTTTGTTAAGACAATCTTTGAGATAGTGGAAGACGGGCACGATAATTTTGTCGTTGTTAGTCCTTCTTTCGGAAAGTTGACAGAAGAATGGGTAAATTCCAGCAAAGATTTAGCCAACGGCAAGAGCGTGAGCTCGAAGAACAGTGGCCTCATTCACGTCGTACCGTAGGATCTGGTAACAAGTGGGAGAAGGGCGACCTCTCCACTAAAGAACAGCACATGATGGAGTTTGTCATCGAGGCAAAGTCCACCCAGGCTGCATCGTTTAGTATCACCAAGAAGATCTGGGACACTGTGAAAGGTCAAGCACATGACCGTAGTTGGTTAGCTAGACCAGTGTTGGCAGTACGTTTGTATGGCCCTACCAACCAAAAGGCTGAGTGGGGTGGGGATATTGCTCATACCCCTGAGACACTGCCAGTAGAACTAGACCTTATCTGCATGGACAAGGATGACTTCCTTGAGCTATACTACGACTACATACGCTTAAAGGAAAAAGAAAATGGCTGAAGAACAGCTGCAGTTTGATATCTTTGAGAAGCCAAGAATTGTTGCTTGTGGTTGTGACGTAGTTAAAGGCACAACCCACTATGCATTAAATGCAGCTAAAGGCATAACTCACTATGCATTAATTAAGGAAGAAAATGAGTAGCTTCCTCGAGCGCACGCTAGCTGCGTATCAAAACGATGAGCCTATTACACGCTACATCGAAGAAGCATTGATGCTGGGTGATGTGTTCCCTGAGGAGTATCCTGTCAAGGTATACAACAAGGAACGTAAGTTTGATAACATGTATCACCCTTCATCAGACGTAATGGCGGGGGAATTGCAGCTATATTATAGATTCCATCCCGAAATGAGACTGCTATGCCAAGAACAAAGAATGACTCCAACCCTCGCTATGACCTTTCAAGTTGGTTCGGTTTTTCATTCAGTGCTTCAGAACCTTCTTATACACCTGGGGTTTACAACGTTGGACAAGGTAGAGGTGAAGTTCAAAAACGAGGAGCGGATGATTGCTGGGGCCGTAGATGTGCTGGAGCTTGTAACGCCTGACGGTACTTTCCTTGTAGACATCAAGAGCACCAACCAGCTCCCCAAGGAAGCTAGTGAGCAGTATGCCATGCAGCTCAGAGTGTATCAGGACAACTGCCCTGGTGCCCCTGACCGCATGGCTTTGCTATTTATTCAGAAGTCTTACCCTCACAAGATCAAAACGATTGAGGTAAAGAGAGATGACGAAGCCCTACATAAGGTATACGACAAGTGGGACCGTGTACGTGTTGCCATCGGAAAGTCCGATCCAACTGAACTCAAGCACTGCTGCTCTGGCCCTACAGATGAAGTATTTCTTGGATGCCCTGCGAGACAAATCTGCCACTACTGGAACAAATAATGGACAATTGCAAGCACGTAAAGATGGTAAAGACTTTCTTCGGTGAAGAAGAACAACCATATACTAGTTTGTTCTGCCCTGATTGCAAAGAACGCATACAACAACCTGGTGCAACACACCCATTTAAGCTAAGAAACCGATGACGAACCCCAACAAGGCCAAAGGCAGCAAGTGGGAACTCGACGTTGCTAAGTACTTCAACGAGCGTGGCTTTGCAGATGTAGAACGTCGCTATGGTGCAGGAGCTACCTTAGACAAGGGTGACATCAATGGTGTCAAGGATACAGTTGTAGAAGCTAAGAACTGGGCCAAGATCTCTCTATCCACCATCATGGATGAGGCATTAGTAGAGCAGAAGAACGCTAAGAAACGCTTTGGCATTAGCGTAATCAAGCGTCGTAACCGTAACGTTAAAGAAGCGTACGTTGTTATGACTCTTGAGCAATGGATTGATTTGTTCAGTTTTTATGCAAATAAGTAATTAAAATCATTGCTAACTTGTAATTTGTAGGGTAAAGTAACATAGTTACTCTAGAACGGATACAAGATGAGTTCATATAGTGGTTTGCGTAAGGGCCTAGAAGGTTTAACTGAACCCGAGCTCGACGTCGCTCACGACGATAAGTTTGGTGAGCTTCACCATTTTGTTGTACGTTCTTTCAGGTGGGAAGGTAAACCTGAAGAGAAAGACATGCTGGAAAGCATCGAATCAACCGTCGAAGCTTTTATCGATGAGTACCTTAACCCAGCTGAAGTTATCATTGCTCGATTCAATGCAGACAATACGATCAGCGGTGCAGAAGGTGACCGACTGTTCCTTAACTTACAGAGTGCTATCGTAGCTATCGAGGGTGAAGTAACCCGACGCTACCTCAAAGCTCAGTTCTCTTACTACATGCTTGACGATAAATACAACGCTGCTTACATTAAGCATGCAAAGGGTACGACCAACGATCTTAATGCTCGTGCCCGTGTAGAAACTCGTGATGACAGACTGTTTTACTTTGTTCAGTATGCCGCTTGGCGTATCATTAACGACAAGGTAAATAGCTTAAAAGCCACGCAGCGTTACATTCAGAATCAACTCTATCGTAGGAGCAGTGGTGGGCAGTACTCCTAGAAAGAGCCGTAAACAAGAGGTAATCCAGGGTCAAATGACCTGGCAAATCCTTGAACGACTACTCAATAATTATTGGGAATGGCATGAAGTGTATAGAACGACTGGCAACCCAGAGCTTCAACTCCTAAACGGTGTAACCGTAAATATCTATGACATCCTTAAGGGTATTGACCGACTGCCTCCGCGACAAAAGCAGGCAGTCGTTTTGTCGTGTCTAGAGAACCGTAAAGAAGTAGATGTAGCACGCATCATGGGATTTACCAAGTGGAGCAGCCAAGTAGGCATGTATAAGCGCAAGGCATTAAAGACCTTGTGCTCTACGGTCTGGCTCCATGAGAATGACTAGCCCAGAGGAACAGTACGAGAAGCTAGAAGACACGTACCGTGAACGCCTACCCAAGAACTGGGAAGAGATGGGCATGCAGGCTCGTCTTGACTGGTTTGGCCATCGTATCTTGCTTGATCTCCGTGAAGAGACAGGCAGAGAAGGCACAAAAGACTGGGGATTCCTTAGTGATTACCAGCTTGAGCGTCGCAGGCGTCGTGAAGTGCAAAGCAAACTCAATGGTTGGGATGATATCCCACCACGTCAAGGTATGTTCCGTCGAATTCACGTAGACAAGAACAACCTACTAACAGGAAAGGATAAGAAGGATGACACTAGACCGCAGAACCCGTGAGTACAAAGATCTAGTTAAGATGACGCCCACTACGGCTGAACTTCTTAGTGAAGAGATCGATGGTGAGGTATTCCTTTACAAGTACTCACCCTTGTGCAAGATTTGTAACAGCAGCGATGAGCTTAAGAGCGTTATCGACTCCCTGTTGTTGTTCCCTAAGACTTACAAAGAAGTGCTAACGCTGATCCAACCGCTGCAAGATAAGCTAGGCATCGAAGGACAGGAGCGTATTAACTATGAGAACATTAGGAATCACCAGAAGAACCACCTTCCTTTTGAGAAGAAGCTGGTCCGTGATATTGTTGAGCGTCGTGCACGGGAAAAGAACCGTAGCATCCTTGATACAAGCGATCGCTTGCTCACCGCTGAGGCTTTCTACGAGGTCATTGTTGCTAAGGGCTGGGAAGACATTGCACAAGGTTACGAAAAGCCTACGCTAACTCAGACCATGCATGCCATGGAGATGCTGCAGAAGCTCGAGAAGGAAGGCCAGGACAACTATCGTCCTGAAGACCTTATCAACCAGCTTGACGTAATCCTCCTTGCTATTCGTGATGTTATCCCTGCTGGGCTCAAGGAAGAGCTCTTCCGTAAGATCGAAGAATACCAGAACGGTAACATCGATGTCCCTGGCAAGCCTAAGAAGCTAAAAAAGGCTGATATCGATATTGAACCTGAGTACATCGATGAAGATCTTTTTGAAGAAGACCTATAAAACTCCACCCTTTTATGTAAAAGACGTTGTAAAACGCAGCAGTTATTGTAACTATTAGGGGTTTATATGGCTAAAAAAAGAGTTAATAACCAAGGACGGGTTAACGAGTCGACTGCCCAGACTAATATTGCTCCCCATTCTATCAATGGCGTTAAAACTAACGTCCGTGTCTTTGTGTACCCTCAAGAGACTACTAACCTATGCCTACCCCCTGGTGAGGGTGAAATCCAGCTGCAAAAGCGTGCTTTCCCTATTGGTCAAAACCCACGAGAGTTTAGACAAGCTAAGGATAGTTTCACTAGTATGAACGACGCTCTCACTGAACCTGGTCAAAACACCGAGTTTGGTACCGGTAGTAAGACTGCAAGAAACATTGTATGGTCACAGCACCCTAGTAGGCAGTTCGACTCTAGTCAAGATGACTTTGGTAGGCCAGATACCATGCTTAGAGCCAGTGGCTTGGTCTATTGCCCCAACTGTACGTCTTTTGTTGAGCCTTCTAAGACTGCAATGGGCCCCGGTGGGTTTAGCATTTGCAAACCAAAGTGCAGGAAGCAGAATGCTGCTGAGAGCCCTTACATGACTAGAGATTAATATGTCAGACAGAGACACAAAACTAAGAGAATATGGCCTGAAGTATGGTCAAATGCAAGGTAAATTTCTTGATGCTATCGAAACTGTTCCTACTAAATTCAAGAATGTTAGCGAAAGAGGAAAACTGCTAGAAAAAGCTAGTCAGAAAAGGAACAGCAAAACCCCTAACTTATACCGTTTGCTAAAGAAGAACTCAGACAGCATGATTAAGTTTGGCCCAGAGGCCTTCCCTAGCCTGTCATACAACGAAAAAAAACAAGAGTTTCCTAACGCGCCCAAGATAACGGAAGTTATGAAGGATATTGATCCCTCTATTGGTGCCCTTGGTAACTTTGGTTATGGTGAAGGTAAAAAAGATTGCATTGTTAGTCTTGATGGTGGCCAAACCGAGACAGACTACATGAAGACAAAATCAAGTAGCGATAACCTTAGCAACATTGACTTGCCAGGCATTAGCGAAGAAGGCCTTCTAAGGTGCGATGGGCCTAAATGCCGTGAATGCAATGACTGTGAACCACACAGGTTGTCTATGCGCAAAGCAATTAATGGTATTTATGCGCCAAACAAAGAAGACGATGACTTAAGGATATTGCACCTTAAGTCCTTAGCATCTATTTTTAATAACTGGGCTCACCATCATGATAGCCGTGGTGGTAACAGTGAAATGAACCACGAAAATATTATGTCTTGTAACGATGATAAATACGCAGAGTGCAATAGTGATCACCAGTGTATGAGCGCACACCTTAGAAATATGGCTGATCGTATCACTGACGCTATCAAGAGTGACTACGAAAAGTCCAATGGTAAAGTTGGTGCTAGTGAGCACAGAGACGCTATATATGGCAACAATAAGACGGAGTTCTAATGACTAGAATTAGCGAGATCTTTAAGCGTACCAAAGAAGCAGAATCCGGGCGTTATAGAAAAACACTTGATTTTGGTGTAGAAAAGCCTGACCGCCCAGTAACACACAAAGAATATGACCCAAGCATTACGGTAAAAACAGACCCGCTTGAATCTTACGACATGCCTGGTTGTGAATGTAAGCACGTTCTTGCAGAAGCTGGTATCGAAGTACCACAAGAAGTTAAAGATAAGATTATTAGCTTCCTGCCTGGTACCCAAGGGCTTGGCAAATCATTTAAAGGAATACTTCCCGATACAACAACCAGGAGAGATGACCCTGAGGACCCTCGGAGTAAGAAAAGAGAAGTACTTGAGCGGCCAGAAGAGGGTCGTGGCACTGTCTACCACAAATTCATTTTTGATTCGATCAATAATCTTCTAAAAAAGGGTGATGCTGATACCATAAAAAAGATTGTTCCGCCCACTGGCGACAGTTCTAAAGATGCTACCGAAGTACTTAATCACTTGTTTTCCCACGGTGAGCGTGCTGGTTTAAACCCTGCTGACATGGGTGTCAGTGATGAGGTCTACCACGCTTTTAGATCCACTAAAGATATTGCTAGAGCTCAAGAACCCAAAGAAGTAACAGAAGAAACACCACCCATTAGTAAGCGTAGATACGATATTCCTACCAATGATTGTGGTGTTTGTGAACAACACTGGAAAGCATACAAAGATGGTGTTGAGAAGTACAAGAACAAAACATCTAGCTTAATTCCAGGCGCAACACCTGAAGAAACAGCAAGCAGAGCATCAGAAACATCATCTGAACTATCTAGCAAGATTTTCAATGACTGGAGTATGGGTAACAAGCCAGATAGAAAGTCTCAACCAGAGCTTGCTGGCCTTTACAGCACACTTAACAACTGGAACGCTCACCAGCGTTCGCACCACAACGTCTCTATTACTGGTGCTGACCCCAGAATTCCTGTTCGTGTTGATACAAGCAGTGCAGCTGGCGAACGTGACTACGATGTAGAGTCAGTCTACAAAGAACTTAAGAGAATGTCTGGTGGATGGGACTACGAAAAGAACATTCATATCCCCGAAGACCCTTTGTTTAGCGAAAAAGATATCAATGCTCCTCGCTTTGAGCCATTTGACGAAAGAACAGAAACTACAGGCGAATACGCACAGAGATCTCAAGGTGAATACGAACAGATAAAGAGAGAAATCAAAGGTATACCTGCTGAACCTAGTGGGTATAAGCCGTATGAACCTCGTAAGATTCCTAGAGGCATTAACGAGCAGACTGGTAAACCATACGGTGAAGCTGACACCGTTGCTTGGGTGCCAGAGTACGATGCAAAGGGCAACACAAAGCCGCGCGTTGAAAGAGGACTCGAAAGAGAGTACAAACGTGATGAAGCGGGTAAGCTACAACCAACAGGCAATTGGGTTCCTGGTGAAAATCATGTTACTGATTCAACTGCTCTTGTAAGAAAGAGAATACAAGATGCTAAGCAACGCGTAAAGGTTGACTTAGACAAAGCTACCGCTATTGGTCGTCCTGAGCAAGGCGAGATTGGTCGTCCTGAGCAAGGCGAGACTGCTAAGTATACTATTGAACCAAACCCTAGAGCCGTACAGAACTACAGCATGGAGCGTGATCCCCGTGCAGGTAAGTACGAAGATGTCATTAGAGCTGATAGACCTGAGATCGTTAAGAACATTCCAGGGCTTGACATTGTGCCGCGTCAACACGCTTATTTGTTCCAGAAGGCTGGCATAGAACCTGATGTCGCTGCCATTAGAGAGCACCACCGTCAACAAGCACGCTATGAGAACCAGCCTACTCACAAAACAGTAACAGTTGGTGAAGAAGAGCGAACTGTTGGTGGCCCCACTACTACGTACAAAGAAGTTAAGCGTGGTGTTACTCAAGATGGCCTTGACTACGATGAAGAGCACAAGCGCCTTTTCGGTGGTACTAATGAATCAGGTGAATACGAAAAGGGTGTGCACCAACTAGAAGCAGAGAAGCTCTACCCTAGCGATAAGATGAAGACTGGTCCACTCGCTGCTATGAATTACGTTTCTAAGATTGAAAAAGAATGGCATAAGCAGCACTCAAAAAGAGTTACAATGTTTGACACTACTGATGAGTGGGGTTACAACAAGCCAGGTAGCAACGCAATGGAGCCTAAGATCTACGTTACTACAACGGTACCAGTAGTCACCAATCGTGGTCCAAAAAGAAAAATCAAGGTGCCAATCACCAAGGCTATTGAGATCCCAGAAGAAGATCGTATTAAAGAGCCTACGTTCATTAGAGAACTTGCTGAGCGCAACTATTCTAAGTCATACAACGAAGCACTCTCTAAGGCATACCCCGAGGCTAAGTCACCAGAAGAAGCACAAGCAGCATTGGCTAAAGAGCATGGTGAAGTTGTAAAGCGTATGGACAAAGTTAAAGCTGAAAGCACTATCCCGAGCAATAGACGTACTATTATGTCAAAGAAAGAATTTGAAATGTCACAATTTATTTTTAACTCATCGAAGAAGGAAGCCATGGATGCAGCATCGCTTGCTCATGGTGTTGTACATGCTGTTGACTGGATTGCCAACCAAGGCAAAGCAACATGGGATAGCATGCAGCACCCTGAGCGAGCAGTTGATAAGTTTAACAAAGTTTGGCAACACGCTTACGACACTGGTACGTTAGGTGAGAACGGCAACCCAGAGTACTACTCAACTGCGCCAATGAGTGAAGAAGCTCACGCCGCTATGGGCTATGGTGCTGGTGCTTTGGCTACTGGACTTGGCGTAGCTAAGGGTATTAGCAGCCTGCGCAATAAGCTCAACCAAAGAAGAGATATCAAGGGTGAGCACGACAGAAGAAAAGGTGTCTGGGACAAGCTAGATCAGGGGTCTCGTGATTTCATGACTGGCACATACGGTCGTCAAGTTAACCCTTACAACCCCGGGCACGATCCATCAAGCAACTACGGCCACGTATCGCAGAACAAAAGAACGTCTAGCAAAATAAACGATTTGTCTGCTAGACTGTTCTCAAACTAATTCTATAAGAGAGAAGACAATGGCTGTTACAGACCCTAACAAAATTGGTGGCATTCGACCAGAAGATGTGAAGCAGACACCTGCCCAGCAGGCACAGATTGCTGCATACCTTGCCCAACAGAAGGCTGAAGAAGAAGCACTCGGTAAGGAACAGCCTATCGAGCTTATGGAATCAGAGCTGATGGGTGTGTGGAAGCTCCTCCAGGAACTCCAGTACAAGTACGGCAACCGTAAGGGTAGCTTTGATAACCTCACGTCTCTTCGTAACGAAGCAGACGAGAAGTTTGCGTTGCTTGGGTTCCAGGTTGTTGTCGACTGGGTTATGCCAGGTCTGTTGCAAGCTAATGGTCAGAATAGACCACAGCCTCCTACTATCACTATCGTTGGTCGCCTTGATGGCTCAGAGTACAATCCTGAGCAGAACCGTTACGAAACGGGTATGGGTGTTGCTGACGACTACTACACAGCTAAGCGCAAGTCATTGGGCATGAGCAATAAGCTAATTCTTCCAGGGATGTAATTATGGGTTGGGTCAAATCGTTATTTAGTTCTAAGACTGCAAGCGATGAGACACACCCGCTTATCAAAGCTATTGGTGACCAGCATGAAGTTACCATGCTCTACCGTAGTAAGCAAGACTTCCCTGACCAGCGGCTCGAGCCTCGCACTGTCATTCCTACACGTATTAATGAAGCGAATGGCCACGTTGTAGCATTTGATACGGGTAAGCAAGCATGGAGACAGTTCCTTCCTGGTCAGACTAGAGGCCCAAATGGCACAGTTGGCGTTGAGAAAATCATTAGCACTACTCCATCTCGTATGTCTCACGAGGAATTGCTAAGCAAGTTCCCAGAGGAAGAGAAGCCACAGAGATCAAGGCCAGCACCACAACCTGCTCGTCCTGCTCAACCTGCTCAACCTGCAGGTCCTCGTGCACGTGTGATGGTAGGACCCGATGATACACCTTCGCAAGCTGCAGCGCCTGCAACGCTACCACCTGCGCCATACTTGGTCCCTGGTGGCACACCATGGGCAGACAAAGATGACAAGCGTTGGGAACGTGAATACGCAGTCAATCCCACACCTGAAGAGCACGAAGAGATGTGGAAAGCTGACGCTAATATCTTTAAGTCAGGCAACCCTGACAGGCCAATTAAGGCTTCGTATGATAAAGCCACCTACAAGCGTGTACGCAACCTAGGTGCTACCCATGCACAGTGCCTTGAAGTTGCCAGTGAAGGTATACCGCTCGAAGAGTATGAAGATGGCCTTAAGAATAATCCTGGCGATCACTCAAAGGCTAAGCAAACAGCTCTTGGGTACTTAGACCATTACAAAGGCTTAATTGCTAAGAACCAACTATCATTTGATGATAATTATCAAAAACGTGAAGCACTACAAGATAAAGAAGTGCTTTCACCAGAAGATCACACACGACTCCTCGCTGAAGTCGTTGAGCACCACCTTGCTTTGAAGAATGCTCCCGAAGAGAGACTCAAAGGTAGATGGTCTAAAACACCATGGAGGCGTCGCGCTAACGAATGGTGTATTAGCGAATGCAACAGGGTAGAGCCTAAGTTCAAAAAGTTCAAGAGCGACACAGAAACTTTTAATGAAAAAGCAGTTATGAGCCCTAAAGATTACGATGATAGAATCAATCTACTTTTACGCCATCATACGCTTAAACACCTTAATGCTAGAACCTTACCAGAGTTTATTGCTAGCAAAAGAAAGCTTACTGCATTAGGTAACCTTAGTGAAAGCAAATTCTTGCCAACACCTTACACTCACGATAAGTACGAGGAATAAGATGTTCTCTTTCAACTCTAAATATGCAAGCTCTCCGGGCGATCTTCCAACGATGGATGATAAAGATACAATTTTTACTAACCATCCAGATTCAACGAGGCGTTTATACCATGCTGTACCTAAGTTAATCCTTGCAGTCGACTTAGAAACTACTGGTCTGAATAGTAATAACGAGAACGGTAGACCTATTTCTTATGGCATGGCTGTCTACCGTAATGGTATTTATCGCCCAGATGAATCACACCACTTCCTTGCTGATTATGACGAGAACACAAGTCCGTTGATGCCAAGAGCCCTTGATACACACGGCATCAAAACAGAACAAACAAAAGCAAGCTACGTGGGTGCCATTACAAAAGACATGCATGGCAACTCATTCTCACCAGCGTTAAGCTCCCAAGCTGCTGCTACAAAAGCCATGGATATTATGGCACACTATCAAAAACAAGGCGCTGTCTTGCTGAATCATAATTTGTTGAAATTCGATTTGCCTATAATCGAAGACGCTTATCACGATGCGCATGGTTATGAGCACCCTGGGTTTGATAGTGATAGTGCTTACAAATATGCTATTGACACAATGCACCATGCACAGTTGCGAAAAGAAGGGCCAATCAACCCCAAAACAGGTAAAACTATCAACAACCTCACCGCCCTTTGTCGTCACAAAGGTATTAATGAAGGTGGTCACACCGCTCTTGAGGATGCTAAAGCAGCAACTAACTTATTCTTTTCACAGGTAAGAGATAACATTAATGAAGGCCGCCCATCAATGATGAGTACTCGTACTATCCGTAAAACGGGTAGTGTAGGCCCTAGCGGTATTAATTATGGCCTTGCATCACCATGTACAAAGAAGAAAGACTGCAATTTCTGTAAGCATTTGGATAAAGTATCCTCAGGGAACAGAGACGAAACAGGCATGGTTATCGATAAAGATCATCATGAAATCATTAAAAACGTCAAGAAAATGCACCAAGATGTAGAGAGAGCAGAGCAATTTTCCCCAAAGCTCGTGCTCACTGCACAAAAACTCAAGCAGATAAGAGAGAACAATGCGTAAAGTATCAAGAGCAGATGAGACGTACGACATTAATTTCCGTACAGCAGCGACAGACGACACTACATATAAGACTGCATCAGTGCGTACCGCAGAAGCATGGCCTAGCAAAGTAGACCATGACCACCACATTCGTGAAATGAGTACACTACTCGACCACCACGACGCTGGTGAACAGTGGCACTCAGAGCGTGGTGAAATGGATAAGGCTCGTCGTCATGGTGATGCTGCCGATGCTCTCCGCGATGCTATCTATGCATGCGAGCAAGCTAAGTAATCATGTCTTGGTCAGAGCGTTACGCTAGTGATAAACCTTGGGATGAAAAAGATCCCGATCACGGTGAGCACAGCAAACTCACCCCAAAGCAAAAGGCAAAGGCAAAGGCACGTGCTAAGGCACATGGTCGTCACTACCCTAACTGGGTGGACAACGCCTGGGCCTCTAAACACTAGGAAATAATATGAATTGGAATTTGCGTTACGCAAAAGACAAAGAAGAGAAGAGCGAGATTAACTTCCGTACGGCTAGTGATCATCTTTTTGAGAAAAACATGTGTGATTCTCAAGTCTCACCACACTGTAGGGGTGCAGAAAGAATAGAACTCGAAGGTGAAATGGTCGCTCCTGTATACGACGATAATCCTTCATGCAGATTTAACGGCACCATTAGAGGTGGTAGCGGTGGAGTAGAAAGATACCATAATAAAAAAGATGGTAAGTGCAGCTATTCATGCCTTGAATGCCAGGATTATATAGACGATGAGCCAGAAGAAGACTCTCTTGCAATGAGGATGCATGGTCGTCACTACCCTAATTTGGTAGACAATGTTTGGGCCTTTAAACAATAGGAGATAATTATGAATTGGAACTTGCGTTACGCTAAGGACAAGGAAGAAAGCAGCAAGGGATTCAAGCCACCGGCAGGTGTGCAATCAGCTGCTCGCCATGCTCTTAAGCTTATTGAAGATGGTAAAGCTGGTGATGGTTTTACTAGCGTTGGCCGTGGTCGTGCCCACCAACTTGCTAACGGTGAGACGCTTAGCCTAGCTACAGTTAAGCGTATGCACTCATACTTTTCACGTCACCGTGTTGACAAGAAGGGTAAGGACTGGAACAACGACAGTCCCGGTAAGGTTGCATGGCTTGCATGGGGTGGAGACGCTGGTAAGTCATGGGCCGCTAGCATCGTGAAGAAGCATGGCGGCGGGGATAAGAAGAAGGAAGCTGCTAGATATGACGATGAAGATTCTATGGATGAAGAATATCTTATGAATGCTGAACCTAGTGGTGGTTCTAAATTTTATTCTAATTGTGACCCAGACTTTACTGATAGTACTTGTGGTTATGATACATACTGTACTAATTGCCACTGCCCACAGTGTGGTGATCCAAGACCACACAATGTTAGGCACCCTAACGGTGTAGGGCTTGAGCGACGATGACTAGTTTTAACGAGCGTTACGCTAAAGAAGAAAAAGACCACTACCAATACATTAAAGAGCGTGATGGTAAGTGGGTCATTCTACAGAAGGGTACCGGTAAGGTACTATCTCACCACGATACCCGTGAAAAAGCTATCGCTGCATTCAAAGCAATGATGGCTCACAAGCATGGTAGTGCAGATGTTTACAAGTTCGATGAGAACGATCCATGTCCAAATTGCGCTGGCCACGGTTGCAAAAATTGTTACTACACAGGAACAGGCGAGGCTCATGATGATTTGATGAAGGATCTAGAAGAAAATCCAATCGACTGGACAAAGGAAAGCAAGCATGGTAATGCAGTTCAAATGATGCAACACCCAATTAGTGGCACTCCATTTGGTTATAGATTCTACCCAGACGAAGAAGAACATAAAGTAATGCGTGCACCTGCAGCAACTCCTCCAAGTGATGGTGGTTGTATCTGTAAAAATGGTTTTTTCTATAACAATTGCCCAGTCCATGGTAAAAAAGACTGGCGTGATGAACACTCTAAATTAGATTCAGACTGGTAAGCTATGAATTGGTCACGTCGCTATGCAATGAATGAAGATGAGTTCACTAAAGCTATGGGCTATTATTGCAACGTCGGCAAACATCATGTAAATAAAGAACCTGTATGCGATACAGAAGGATGCAGATGGATAGGCTATCCTAAATCAGAAATGCTTCTTGGTGATGTAGGCGGTAACATAGAAGGCATTGGAAATAACGATCACTCTCCACTGTGTCAGTTCGCCTGTGATGATCACAGATACATTAAGTGCGAAAGATGTGGCGAGATTACGAACCCAATTTACTTTAGAGGTACTAAAACAAAAAAATGCACAGACTGTCGTCGTGCATCAGGCGAAAGATATTAAGCCTTGCCAAAGATTACTAAGAATAGTAACGCTAATATCTTACGCGGCCAAAATGACTTCTTCGAGATTGCTAAAAAATCTCTCAAAGAAAACCCTGATATCCCTGATATTGTCACGTTCGCAGAGCACCCAGAATTCTTAGGCCGTAAGCTATACCCTCGTCAAAAGACCCTTCTCCGACTTATGTGCCTGGAAACAGAGCATATGACAGACTATGACTATGAAGTCATTGATCAATGGACAAAAAACTTTGACCGCAATGGTGTGGCGATCGGTGTATCCCCAGACGTGATGCAACGCGTAGAGTATCTTAAGGCTAACGGGTACAAGCACTTCAAAGAAGTGATTAACATCACGGGACGTCGTGGCGGCAAAGGCCACATAGGCGGTATCATGGGTGCTTACCTTAACTGGCAACTCATTATGCTAGACGATCCTCAGTGGTACTACGGCATTGACAAGTCAAAAGACATCTATACGCTATGTGTGGCTACGAACATTGAGCAGGCCAAGCGTTACCAGTTTGCTGACCTTTCTAACTCAATCATTGATGCTCCGTGCTTCCAGCCATACATTGCTGACTCTAAGGAACACTTCCTCGCTCTACGCACCCCGTCAGACATTAGACGTATTGCTGCGTTTGAAGCCAGAGGGCTCCGCCCAAGTCGTTTGATCGCATCTATTCGTAACATGGCAGTGACGAGTAACTCTAAGGCATCCCGTGGTGCTACGGTGTTCTCCGTTATGTTCGACGAGTTCGCACACATGCTCGCTGGTACCGGTGGTGCCAGAACAAGTGAAGAAGTATACAACGCTATCACCCCGGCACTTGACCAATTCGGTAAGGACGGGTTCATTTACGTACCTACGTCGCCCTTCAGTAAAACTGGTAAGGCATTTAACTTATACGAGGCAGCTCTCGAGCGCAACTCAGAAGAGGGTACGCCAGCCTATCCTAACATGATGATGGCACAGCTCCCATCGTGGGGACCTTATGAGGACTGGGCAGACCCACGTGCAACGGGTGGGTTTAACTTCCGTGGTGCTCCTCAGGAATACGATGACAGCATGAAGCTGCTGGAGAAGCGTGAGCCTGATGCTTTCAAGGTAGAGCGTATGAGCCAATGGGCTGAAGTCACCAATGCTTACCTTAACCCCAAGATGGTTGACCGTATGTTTGAGCCATTCAAGGACGCCAATGGCGAGATGCGTATCCTTGAGCCTCAGAATGAAGGTAACTTTAGCGTAGTGTACCATGGCCACTGTGACCCTTCTAAGAGTGGTGCTAACACAGCAGCAATGATTGGCCACGTCGAGAAGATGTATGACCCCGAGGACAATGAAGAGTGGTACCACGTTGTCATTGACTGGATCAAGGTGTGGAACCCTGAGGATTACGAAGAGAATCAAATCGACTACGAAGAGGTAGAAGAAGAGCTCGTAGACGTGCTATGCAGATTCCGTACGACTAAGGTATTCTCCTTCGACCAGTACGGAGCATTCGTAACGCTGCCCCGACTCAAGAAAAGACTTAAGCAAGTTAGACCACCACACAAGGTAATCATTCGAGAAGAGAAGTTCACCAAAGAAAGCAACATGCGCCGCAATGAGCGTTTCAAGTCTGCTATTGGTATGAACTGGATCCACTCGTACCGGGATAACTTTGGCCCTGATGCAACTAGCTTACTAGAGCAAGAGCTTAAGTTCTTGCAAGAGATCAATGGCCGTGTAGACAAGCAGAAGTTTGGCCCTATCAGAACGTCAGACCTCTCTGACTGCCTCATGGTTATTGTTGATGCTCTGCTCGAAGATAACTTTGTTAAGCTAGAAATGCGTGATCGCCTAAGCAATACGCAGCTCTACCCAGGTGCACAGGGTGGCTACCACACCACCAATGCTAACGATATGCAACCTGTCTCTGCTAGAGATAGGCTACGTGTGTTTGGTGCGCAGCGTTCACAGCGTGATTACGGCGGTATGTCTCGGGGAAGGCCAGGTAGACGATGAACTGGAATTTACGTTACTCTAGTGACGATAACACTAGGTTCATAGGTGGTTTAAGTAATGCCTATGAGTTTAATTTTGGTAATAAACAATGGCG
>Ga0208740_1000064_pt1 | contig 43378 bp, 38 predicted proteins | sample CryBogCBE08Jun09_FD_184567 | JGI IMG/M metagenome (GOLD analysis project Ga0208740, IMG submission 184567) | Freshwater microbial communities from Crystal Bog, Wisconsin, USA - CBE08Jun09 (SPAdes) (version 2) | ecosystem: Environmental > Aquatic > Freshwater > Lake | place: Crystal Bog...
CGAGCAATTCACCGCCATGGTGGACGACATCGCAGCCCGCGTGTGCGCCGAAGGCCCCGAGGCCGTCTCGCACTTCCAGGAGCAGCTCGAAACCATGCTGACCACGCTGAAGGAGAACATCTCCATTGGCCGCGTCTACCGTCTCGAGGCCGGTGAGGGCGAAGTGGTCGACACCTACATCCACCAGCAGTCGGGCCGTGGCGTGAATGCCGTTGCCGTGGTGCTGAAGAACGGTACCGAAGAGTTGGCGCACGAAATTGCCGTGCACATCGCCTTCGCCAAGCCCAGCTACCTGAACCGCGACGAAGTGCCGGCCGCCGAAGTTGAGGCCGAGCGTCAGACGGTGACCGAGATTTCGTTGAACGAAGGCAAGCCCGAAGCGGCGTTGCCGAAGATCATCGAGGGTCGTCTCAATGGTTGGTTCAAGGAGCGCGTCTTGAACGAGCAGTCGTACGTGAAGGACGAGAAGCAGTCAGTCAAGGACTTCCTTGGCGCGGCCAGCATCACGTCCTACGCCCAAGTAGTGATTGGTCAGTAAGTTGGCGCGTCGCATGGTTCTCAAGCTCTCCGGCGAGGCGTTGGCCTCGTCGGCGAGTGACCAGACCATCGACGCCAGCACGGTCGACTACCTCGCCAGAGAGATCGCCAGCGCCGTCGAGCGCGGCGGTCTCGAACTGGCGGTGGTGGTGGGCGGTGGCAACATCTGGCGTGGTGCCACTGGCGCCATGGCCGGCATGAACCGTGCGAGCTCGGACCTCATGGGCATGCTCGGGACCGTCATCAACGCCCTCGCTTTGCAGGACGCTATTGAGTCGCATGGTCGCCAGACGCGGGTGATGTCAGCCATCAACATGGACCAAGTGGCCGAACCGTATATTCGCCGTCGCGCCGTGCGGCACCTGGAAAAGGGTCGCGTCGTGATTTTCGCGGCCGGTATGGGTAATCCCTACTTCACCACGGACACCCCAGCGGCCCAGCGGGCCGCCGAAATTGAGGCCGACATCGTCCTCAAGGGCACGCACGGGGGCGTGGACGGCGTGTACGACGCTGATCCCCGCAAGAATCCCGACGCCGTCAAGTACGACGAAGTCACCTTTGACGAAGTCATCGCCAAGGACCTTCGGGTGATGGACATGACGGCGATAACGTTCTGTAAAGACAACCACCTGCCGCTTCGGGTCTTTGACCTGATGCTGCCGGGCAACCTAGGACGCGCACTCGACGGGCAACCGGTCGGTACGCTGGTGAACTAATGGACAACGAAGAACTCATTGAACTGGCCCTGGAGGACGCTCGCGAGCGTATGCAGAAGGCCATCGATCACCTCAAGGTGGAGTTCGCCAACGTGCGCACCGGTCGGGCCTCCTCCGCACTGGTGGAAAACATTCTGGTTGACTACTACGGATCGGAGACGCCACTCAAGCAGCTCGCGAACTTCTCCGTGCCCGAACCTCGCATGCTGATCGTGTCACCCTTCGACAAGGGGGCCATGGCGGCCATTGAAAAGGCCATCGCCAACGCCGACCTCGGTCTCAATCCCTCGAACGACGGTGTCATTATTCGCCTGAACTTCCCGACGCTGACGGAAGAGCGTCGCAAGGCATTCGTCAAGATTGTTAAGACCAAGGCCGAAGATGGCAAGGTCGCACTGCGAGGCGTGCGCCGCCACGCCCGCCAGGAGATTGAGTCGCTTGAGAAGGAGCACGGCTTGTCAAAGGACGAAGTCGAGCGTCTCGAGAAGGTGCTGGACAAGATGACGGCTGACGAAGTCGCCGTCGTTGATCAGCTGCTCGCCGTCAAGGAGCAGGAGCTTCTTGAGGTCTGACGACGCCATTGGCGACGTCCCAACCGGCTCGGTCCCGGTGGTGAGTGCGAGCGACTCGCGCGTCACTATCACTGGTGCTGATTTTGCTGGCGAGCTCGCGGCGGAGCTACCCGTTGTTGACCCCGCGACGCTCCTGCCACACTGGACGGATGCCCCGACGGGCCAAGTTCCTATCGTGGTGGCCCGTGAAGTAGGGCAGGCCATTGACCCGTGGGCGGCGATTCCCGCGCCCGCGTGGCGCGAGGGCGAGGCCGACTGGGTTGCCCACGAAGAGCAGTTCGACGCGAGTCTTCTTTCGGCCACCGCCTCACCGGATGACGCCTTCCGCTCACTCTCGGTCGAGGAAGAGCCCGAACTCATTCTTGATTCGACGCCACGTCCGGAGCCGCAGCGTGAGTTCCGTACTCGCCGGTCCCACAACGTCGACCCGTTGGCACATCGCGCCGCCCGCCAGAGTGGTCGCAGTGTCTCCACCGCGACCATCACGGGTGTCGTTATGGGCGCCGTGGTCCTCGGTGTGTTTGCGCTCGGGCGCGCGCCGGTCATGGTTCTGATTCTCGGCGTGCTCGGCCTGGCCGCCGCGGAAGCGTACGCCGGCTACCGTGCGGTGGGAGCCCACCCCGCAACCATTTTGGGCCTTGTTGGCATTGTCACGTTGGGCGCGAGTGTCTACTCTAAGGGCGCCGGCCAGATCGGCACCGTCACCGTGCTGCTCTTACTCTTTGGGTTTGTGTGGTACCTCGCGGCTGAACGGCGGATTGACGTCCTCGATGGTCTCGGCGCCACGTTATTCGTGTACCTCTGGATTGGCGTCCTCGGCTCCTTTGGCATCTTGATGATTGCGCCTCGGACCTTTACCGGTGGCCACGGTATGACCTACTGCCTTGGCACCTTGCTGTTGACCGTCGCCAACGACTCTGGTGCCCTCTTTGCCGGACGGGCCTTCGGGAAGCGTCCCCTGAGCGAGCGCCTCTCGCCAAACAAGACCATCGAGGGGACCATTGGCGGCACCGTCGTGGCCCTCGTGGTGGGTGCCCTGATACTGCCGCTCATGAGCCCCTGGACACTGGTCCACGGTCTCGAGTTCGCCGTCGTGCTGTCGGTCGCGGTGCCGCTCGGTGACCTCTTCGAATCGATGGTGAAGCGAACGTTGGGCGTCAAGGACCTCGGTCATATTTTGCCCGGCCACGGTGGCATGCTCGACCGTATCGACGGGCTGCTGTTCGCCCTGCCGACCGCCTACTATCTCGCTCACGTCCTTCGGCTGAGCTAGTCGTGACGACTCCTCGTCACGTGGCCGTTATGGGGGTCACGGGCTCCATTGGCCGCCAAACCCTCGAAGTGCTGCGCACGGCACCCGACGCCTTTGTTCTCGATGCCGTCTCCGGCGGCACGAACCTCGAAGCGCTCGCCTCGGTGGTGAACGAGTTTTCCCTCACCCGCGTGGGCGTCGCTCGCGACGAAGACCGAGGGCGGCTCGCCGAACTCGTCGCTCCCGGGGTTGACATTGTGAGCGGCCCCGAGGGACTCCAGGCACTCTCGAGTGAGTCGGAGCTCGTCGTGAATGCCGTCGTGGGCTTTGCCGGTCTACCCGTGACGCTCGCCACCTTGGCCGCCGGCCACCGGTTGGCTCTGGCCAATAAGGAGTCGCTGGTCGCGGCGGCGCCGCTGGTGCAGCGTGTTCGCGCTTCGGGTGGTGACATCGTGCCCGTTGACTCGGAGCACTGCGCCATTCATCAATGTCTGGTCGGTTCGACGACGGAGGGACATCCGGATGTCGCCCGACTGTTGTTAACGGCCTCGGGCGGCCCCTTTCGCCAACTGTCGTCGGCGCAGCTGGACACGGTAACGCTGGCGGACGCCCTGCAGCACCCCACGTGGTCGATGGGGCCCAAGATCACCGTGGACTCGTCAACGTTGATGAACAAGGGCCTCGAGGTACTCGAAGCGTCGGCCCTCTTTGGGATGACGGTCGACCGCATTGACGTCGTGATTCACCCGCAGTCAATCGTGCACTCCATGGTCGAGTTTGTCGACGGCTCCCTGCTGGCCCAGCTATCGGCGCCCGATATGCGGCTCCCCATTGCGTACTGCCTCGGGTTGCCCGAACGATTGTCGACCACGTGGGGGCGACTGGACTTCACGAGTGGCTTCCAGCTCGAGTTCTCGCCCCCGCGTCGTGACGACTTTCCCGCACTCGACCTCGCGTACGCGGCCGCCCGCCGAGGCGGAGCCGCCCCGGCGTGGTTGTCGGCCGCCAATGAGGTAGCGGTGGAGGCCTTCTTGCAGGGTCGTATCGCCTGGCGTGAGATCGTCGCGGTGGTCGCCACCACGATGGACGCCTACGTCGACGTGACCGTGGCCACGGTCGAGGATGTGGAGCGCGAGGACGCGACTGCACGGCGCACCGCGCACGCTACGCTCCCTCTTTGATGACCGAATCGACCACTAACGACTCCTGGACGTCACTCCTCGGCCTCCTCCTCGGCCTCGGACTGTTTGTCGTCGGTCTCGGTGTCGTGGTGAACTGGGCGCTGCCCCTCGTTCTGGGTTGCATCGTGGTTATCGTGATGTTGCACGAATTCGGTCACTACATCACCGCGAAGCGCTCCGGCATGCTCGTGACGGACTTCTTCGTGGGCTTTGGCCCCGTGCTGTGGTCGGCAACTTTCGGTGAGACCCGCTACGGCGTTCGAGCTCTCTTACTGGGCGGGTACGTCAAGGTACCCGGGATGACCTGGGGCGATCCGCTAGCCCCAGCGCTCGAGGCGCGTACCTACCGGAGCGCTTCGTATCCGCGGAAAGTCATCTTCGCGTCGGCCGGGTCGTTCATGCACATGGTGATCGCTCTCGTGCTGGCGTGGTCCTCGCTGGTCTTCATCGGCGTGCCGCAGCCGAAGGACATTACGGTTGGCGGCTTTGAGGTGTGGCAGGGGCACTCAACGAACGTCGCTCAGCAGGCTGGTCTTCGAGCGGGGGACCGCATTGTCTCCATTGATCACGTCGCGATTGACTCCCTCACGAAGGCCATCGCGGTGATTCACAGCCACGCCGGTATCGCTCTCCCGATCGTGGTGCAGCGTGACGGTCACACGCTGCACGTGCTCGTGACTCCGGTCGACGGTCGAACACTCACGGTCGGCGGGCAGCCGTTGGCGACCGGTGCCTCTCCGCAGGGATTCATTGGCGTGCAGTTGCAAAACGCCGTGGCGGGGGATTCGTGGAGCGCCGCGATACCGCAGGCCTTCTCCGACGTGGGATCGACCATCGCGCAGGCCGCTCACGCCCTCGTTCACGTCTTCTCGCCCAGTTCCGTTGGTTCGTTGGCCCACCAGGTGGTGTCGCCGTCGGCCGCTAGTGCCCACGCCAATCAAGTCACTCGGCCCATGTCCATTGTGGGGGTAGTGCGCATTGCCTCGCAGGCGGCGTCATCGAATCTCGCGGCGCTGCTGCTCATTTTGGTCAATTTGAATATTTTCATTGGTCTGTTCAACATGCTGCCCATGCTGCCGCTCGACGGTGGCTACGTGGCGATTGCGACCTACGAGCGCCTGCGTCGTCGCAGCCGCACCGAGCCGTACCAGGCTGACCTAAATAAGTTGGCCCCGGTGGTCTACGCCTTCGTGGCGGCCATCGCCCTGCTGTTCGTGTCGACGCTGTACCTCGACATTGCCCACCCGTTGACGAATCCTTTCCACTAAGCGTTCGACGTTCGCTCGGTACACGGCAGAATAGAGACATGGACGTCACCGCCACCCCGCTCAGCCCTCGTCGCCGTACCCGCCAGATCGCCGTTGGGTCGGTCAAGGTGGGTGGCGATGCGCCAATTTCCATTCAGTCAATGACCACGACCAAGACGGCTGACGTCGAGGGCACCCTGCAACAGATCTACGCGTTGGCGGCCGCCGGCGCCGACATTGTGCGCTGCACCTGCAACGAGCAGGCGGCGGCCGAAGGTCTCGCGCAGATTGTGCCGCGGTCACCGGTGCCGATTGTCGCCGACATTCACTTCCACGTCGAGATGGCGCTGGCCGCCCTCGAGGCTGGTGTGCACGGCCTTCGTCTCAACCCGGGCAATCTTCGTAAGCCCGAAGAGATCAAGCTGGTGGCTCGCGAGGCCAAGGACCGGGGCGTGCCTATCCGCATTGGCGTCAACGCCGGCTCCCTCCACCCCGACCTGTACGCCCGCTTTGGTGGCGCCACACCGGAAGCACTCGTGGAGTCGGCCCGCATGGAGCTGGCCTACTTCCAAGAAGTCGGCTTTGACGACGTGAAGATTTCGGTTAAGGCCTCCTCAGTGGCCACGATGATTGCGGCCTACCGTTTGGCGTCGGAGACGTTTGACTACCCGCTGCACCTCGGCGTGACCGAGGCCGGCCCACTGCCGGGTGGCCTCTTGAAGGGGACCGCCGGCATTGGCACCCTCTTGGCCGAAGGCATTGGCGACACTCTGCGGTACTCGCTCACGGCGGACCCCGTCGAAGAGGCACGCGCCGGTCGGATGTTGCTCGAAGTGTTGGGCCTCCGTGAGCGCAAGGGGCTCGACCTCATTGCGTGCCCGAGCTGCGGACGAGCCGAAGTTGACGTGATCAAAGTCGCGACCGAGGCACAGGCGGCCCTGGGGGCCCTCCAGCTCCCGATTCAGGTCGCGGTGATGGGCTGCGTCGTGAATGGGCCTGGCGAAGCTCGTCACGCGGATCTCGGCATTGCCGCGGGCAAGAAGCGCGGGCACTTGTTCATTCAGGGTCAAATCGTTCGCGTCGTACCCGAAGACGAAATGGTCGAGGCACTGGTCGAAGAAGCGAAGAAGATCGTCGAGCAGGGGGTCGAGGCTCGTCTCGCCGCCCGTGACGTGTCCGCCGAAGCGGAGGCCGCCGCCGACCGGGCCGCGCTGCTCGACGACAAGGGTGCCGACGCCAATAACGCTGGACTGAAAATCGAGCGCATTCGCCGTCGCGCGGAGTAGCCCGTTTACTAGGCTCGGCAGAGTTTTTATAAAGGAGCATCGTGGCCACCGCGAACGTCGTAACCCCCCAGTCCGAAGACTTTCCAAAGTGGTACCAAGATGTGGTGGCCAAGGCCGAGATGGCTGACAACGGTCCCGTCCGCGGCACCATGGTCATTCGCCCCCACGGGTACGCCATCTGGGAGCGAATGGTCGCCGAAGTTGACCGTCGCATCAAGCGAGCCGGGGCGCAGAACGCCTACTTCCCGCTCTTCATCCCGCAGAGCTACCTCGCCAAGGAGGCCGAGCACGTCGAGGGCTTTAGTCCCGAACTCGCCGTGGTAACGGTCGCTGGTGGGGAAGAGCTAGCCGAACCCGTCGTCGTGCGCCCCACATCGGAAACCGTTATTGGCGAGTACATGGCCAAATGGATCCAGAGTCACCGGGACCTCCCACTCCTGCTCAACCAGTGGGCCAACGTGGTGCGTTGGGAGATGCGCCCCCGTCTCTTCCTGCGCTCGTCGGAGTTCCTCTGGCAGGAGGGCCACACCGCCCACGCCAGCGCTGAGGATGCGTCGGCCTACGCGCGGAAGATTCACACCGAGGTCTACAACGACTTCATCTTGAATGTCCTGGCCATCCCGACGTTTCTCGGCATCAAGCCACCGAGTGAGCGCTTCGCGGGAGCGACCAACACCATGACCTGTGAGGGCATGATGAAGGACGGTAAGGCGCTGCAAATGGCCACCAGTCACGAGCTGGGGCAAAATTTCGCTAGGGCCTTCGACATCGTCTTTCAGAGTGACGCCGGTGAATCGGCGCACTGCTACACCACTTCGTGGGGCTCCTCGACGCGCATGGTCGGTGGCCTGATCATGGCGCACGGCGACGATCGCGGTCTGATCATTCCGCCTCGCCTCGCGCCGACGCAAGTGGTGGTGATGGCCGTGCGTGATGGTGATGAGGCAGTGGACGCCGCCTGTGCTTCACTCGTGACCGCTCTCGACAACGCAGACGTGCGCGTCACACTGGACCGCGGTCGTGGTTCGTTTGGTCGTCGGGTGACGGACATTGAACTAAAGGGCTTCCCGTTGCGGATCGAAGTGGGTCCTCGCGACCTTGCCGAAGGCGTGGTCAATGTAGTCCGCCGAGACACCGGTGAGAAGACTCTCGTAGCGCTGGCTGACGTGGCCGTGACGACCACGACGCTCCTCGAGGCCATTCAGGCTGACTTGCTCGCCACCGCACTGCACCGTCGAGACAGTTTGACCGTCGACGTCGCAACGGTCGAAGAGGCCATTGCCGCGGCCCAAACGGGCTTTGCCCGCTTGGCGTGGGACCTCGTCACCCCGGAGATTGAAAAGCAGCTCAAGGGTGAAGCGTTGACCGTTCGCTGCTTGCAGCGGGCTGACGGGTCAATGCCGGACCACGAAAAAGAGGCCGGATTGACCTGCATTATCGCCAAATCGTACTAAAGAGACCCGCGGGAGCCCCGGTGTGGCTTGAGGGAACGCCGCTCCACTGCTACACTGGAAACCTACAGTCCGCTTCTGGACGTTTGGCATCGTTTAAGCGCGGGCCTCGGGCCCGCGCTTTCTCATTGTTCAACGCGAAGAGCGACACCGAGAAAGGAGTGCGGCCATGGACCTTGAGACACCAGTGCGCACTCTTCTATCCACACTCGGCCTCGAACTGTATGACCTCGAATTCGCCAAGGGGACCCTCAACGTTGTCGTCACCAAAGAAGGCGGCGTCGACCTCGAGTCACTGACCAAGGCCAACCGCACCATCGGCGAGTGGTTGGACCTCAATGATCCTATCCCCGGCCACTTCACCCTCGATGTCTCGAGCCCCGGCTTGGAGCGCAAACTTCGGACCGCGAAGCACTTCGCGTCGGCCGTCGGGCAGATTGTCACGCTGCGGCAGTTGCGCGCGGGGGAGTCGACGCGTCGACTCGAAGGCATCCTGACCGACGCCTCGGGCAACTCGGTGACGATTGACGACGCCGAGGCCGGCCCCGTCACCATTGAACTAGAGAACATCGAGCGCGCCCGCACCGTGTTCCATTGGGGCGCGGAAGCAAAGCCGTCGCCCTCCAAGGCCGCATCCACTACGAAGAAGAAAGGCTAAGACCATGGCAAATTTTGAGTTCCTCGAGGCTCTGGGCCAGATCGCCCGCGACCAGAACATTGACGAAGGTGAACTCCTCGTCGCGCTGGCGAACGCCCTGCTGGCCGCCTACAAGCGTCGTCCCGACTCGGCCGAAGACGCCGAAGTCGAGATCAACCCCGAGACGGGTGAAATCAAGGTGTGGGGCCTCGAGCTCGACCTCGACGGCAACGTGACCCGTGAGTGGGACGCCACCCCGGACGACTTCGGTCGTATCGCGGCGCAGACGGCCAAGCAGGTGCTCATGCAGCTCATTCGTGACATCCAGCGCCGCCAGATGTACGAAGAGTTCGCCAACCGTGAAGGTGACATCGTCTCGGGTACCGTGCAGCAGACCGACAACCGGTACACGCTGCTCGACCTCGGTCGCGTCGAGGCCCTCTTGCCCCAGGGCGAGCAGATTGCCTTCGAGCGCTATGAGCACGGCGCTCGCGTCAAGGTGTACATCGTTGAAGTGCGCAAGACCAACAAGGGTCCCCAGATTGTCGTCTCGCGCACCCACCCCGCGCTCGTCGCCAAGCTCTTCGAAATTGAAGTACCGGAGATTGCCAGTGGCATCGTCGAAATTAAGGCCCTCGCCCGCGAACCCGGACACCGTTCCAAGATCGCGGTGGCCAGCAACGACCAGATGGTCGACCCCGTCGGCGCCTGCGTCGGTACCCGCGGTTCGCGCGTCCGCAACATTACTAACGAGCTCAAGAGCGAGCGCGTCGACGTAGTGCCCTACAGTGACGACCCCGTCACGTTCATTCAGTCGGCCCTCGCTCCGGCGCGTGTTCGTGAGGTGCAGCTGAACGAAGCCGAAGGCATCGCCACGGTCATTGTCCACGACCAGCAGCTGTCGCTCGCCATTGGCAAGGAGGGGCAGAACGCCCGTCTCGCCGCCCGTTTGACGGGTTGGCGTATCGACATTCGCTCTGAGAATGAGGGCGAAGACGAGGTTGTCGAAGAGGTCTGGACAGACGGCGACGACGTCGTTGACGAGACCGTAACGGTGGTCGCCGACGAGAATGGTGACGTGGTCGCCGTGGTCGACGAGGTCCACGTGATCGACGCTGAAGGCAACGAGGATGACGTCATCGTCATCGATCTCGCGGAGGGCGAAGCATAAGCCCGCTGCGCACGTGCGTCGTGTGCCGGACTCGCCGTGAGGATGCGTCACTGCACCGCGTCGGTCTCTCTGATCAGGGCTGGTACCTGGGGCGGGGGAGTGGTCGTGGTCTGTGGTGGTGTGCCGAAGGGCCGTGTGGCTCGACACTCACCGTGCACCACGCGCAAAAGGCGCTTCGGCGGTCGTTGCGCGACGAAGAAGTCAGTACGTGGCGGGCCTTTGCGGACTCGTCGCTAGCAGTAATAGTTGTGAAAGAATAAGGAACCGTGCGCACCATGGTGCGCACTGAGGTTAAGGAACGTTTTGGCGCAGAAGAAGATCCGGGTACACGAGCTCTCGAAAGAGCTCGGTCTAACGAGCAAGGAGCTGCTCGACCTCGCTGGCAAGCTGGGTATTGGCGCTTCGAGCCCCTCGGCGTCCATTGAGGACGCCCAGGCGGACCGTATCCGTCGCCGTGCAGACGCCGACGGTCTCCGTCGCGACGTCCAGCCCGAAGAACCATCCAAGGCGAAGGGTAAGGGCAAGGCGAAGGCCGACGCCCCCGCAGTCAGCGACGCACCCGCTCCGGAGCCTGCTCCCGTCGTCGAGGCTGCGGCTCCCGCAGCGCCAGTCGCACCCGTCGCCACTCCGACGGTGGAGTCCGCCCCCGTCGCGTCGACTGACGCTCCGGCGACGGACGGTTCGAACGAGCCTCGTACGACCGTTCGCACTCGTACCGTCGTGCCACCAAAGCCGGTCGCCCCTCGGGCACCGTCGCCTGATGGCCCGCAGACGATCCGCCCCAGCCAGCGCCCCACCGGTGAGGCGGGCGAGGCGCCGACTCGTCCCATGCCGCCCACCAGCGCCAGTGGCCGTCCTATTCCGCCGCCCCCACGCCCCATGCCGCCCACCAGCGCCAGTGGCCGTCCTATTCCGCCACCCCCTGGCATGCGCCGACCCACGGGTGCCGGTGCACCAGGCTCGACCGGTGCGCGTCCGGGCGGCCCTTCGAGTCGTCCCGGCGGCCCCTCGGGTCCCCGTACTGGTGGGCCTCGTCCACCGATGGGTGCCCCGCGTCCCGGTGGCGCCAACTACCCCGCTCGTCCCGGTGCTCCCGCTTCGGGTGGCGCGCCAGCGGCCGGTGGTCGCGGAGCACCGCCACGCGGTGCTGGTGGAGGTCCTCGCGGATCGCAGCGCAAGAAGACCAGTCGTCGTCGCCGTAACGTCGAGGAGCTCGAGCCAACCCAGATGACCACGTGGCAACCCTCGTCGGCGCCAGTGCCAGACGGTGAAATCATCATCGAGCGCGGTGCCACGGCGAAGGACTTGGGACCCAAGCTCAACCGCAGTGCCGCCGACGTCATGCGGTTCCTGTTCCTCCAGGGTGAAATCATCACCGCGGTGCAGGCCCTGAGTGACGACATGATCGAGCTTTACGCCGCCGAAGTGGGCGCGTCAGTTCGCATGGTGGACCCGGGTGAACAGCAAGAAGCCGCGTTGCTCGCTCGCTACTTCGACGAAGAAGACCTCGACGAGGGCATCGACATGGTGCCCCGTCCGCCGGTCGTCACCGTCATGGGTCACGTTGACCACGGCAAGACGATGCTGCTCGACAAGATTCGAAAGACCAATGTGGTCGCTGGTGAAGCCGGTGGCATCACTCAGCACATTGGTGCCTACCAGGTCTCCTGGAAGGGGAAGCACATCGCATTCTTGGACACCCCCGGTCACGAAGCCTTCACGGCCATGCGTGCCCGAGGTGCCAAGGTCACCGACATCGTCATCTTGGTGGTCGCCGCCGACGACGGCGTGATGCCGCAGACGATCGAGGCCATCAACCACGCCAAGTCGGCCGAAGTGCCAATCATCGTGGCGGTCAACAAGATCGACAAGGCCAACGCCAATCCCGACCGTGTGTTGCAGCAGATTGCCGAACACGGACTCGTTCCCGAAAAGTGGGGCGGCGAGACCATCGTGTGTGAGGTGTCAGCCCTCCAGGGATTCGGCATCGACGAACTGCTCGAGCAGGTGCTGCTCGTCGCGGAACTTGAAGAACTCGAGGCTCGTCCGACCGGACGCGCCAGTGGCACGGTGCTCGAAGCCAACCTTGAAGTCGGACGTGGCCCCGTGGCCACGGTCATGGTCCAAGATGGTCTGCTGCGCGTCGGTGACCCCGTCGTGGCGGGCGCCACGTGGGGCAAGGTCAAGGCGCTCATCAACGACCAGGGCAAGCAGGTCAAGGAAGCTGGACCGTCAACACCGGTCCAGGTGCTGGGCTTCTCCGAGCCACCGTTCGCTGGTGACGAAGTACGCGTTGCGACGGACCTCACGAATGCTCGTAATTTGGCCGAGGCCCGCGCCCAGCGTGTGCGCATGGTCGGTCACCAGCCGATTGCCGCCGCTTCGGGTGCTCGCTTGGAGGACCTGTTCGAACAGATCCAGCGTGGCGAATCGGCCACCTTGAACCTCGTGCTCAAGGCCGACGTCCAGGGCTCGCTGGAAGCGTGCACCGAATCGTTGCGCAAACTCGAACGCGACGACGTCAAGCTCGTCATCGTCCACCGAGGCGTCGGCGGTATTACCGAGAACGACGTCCAGTTGGCGAAGGCCTCGACCGCGACCATCATTGGCTTCAATGTGCGCCCCGACCGTCGAAGCCGCGACATGGCCGAGACCGAGGGTGTCGAGATCCGCACCTACGAAATCATTTACAAGTTGATTGAGGAAATCGAGGCGGCCATGCTTGGTCTGCTCTCTCCCGTCTTCGAAGAAGTGGTCACCGGTGAAGCCGAAGTTCGCGAAGTCATCCGCGTACCGAAGGTCGGAGCGATCGCTGGTTGCTACGTTCGCGAAGGTGTGGTTACTCGAGGATCGAAGGTGCGCTTCTTGCGTGAAGGCACCATCATCTGGAAGGGCTCCATCACCTCGCTGCGTCGCTTCAAGGACGACGCCCGTGAGGTCAACGCCGGCTACGAATGCGGTATTGGACTGTCCGACTACCAGGACCTCAAAGAAGGCGACATCATTGAAACCTTCGAAGAGCGCGAGATTCCGCGTACGGCCTAACTCATGGCCCAGGACGGACATCACCCTTATCCTCGCTCGGCGAGACTCAATCAAATCTTGCGGGAAGTTATCTCGGAACAGATGGTGCGCATTGGCGACCTCGACGACCGGCTCGGCTTTGTCACCGTGACCGGCGTCGAAGTCTCGCCCGATATGCGTTTCGCCATGGTCTACCTCGACTCGCTGTCGAAGGAGGCCGCCGAAGTGCTCGAGGAGCGACGGAGCCAGATTCAGGGCTCCGTTAACGCCCAGACCCGCATGAAGCGAACCCCCAAGCTCAGCTTCATGGCCGACCCCGCCATCAAGAGTGGGGCAGCGGTGGAGGATGTGCTGCGGCGCATGAACCACGATGACGACGCCTAACGGCCTGCTACTCATTGATAAGCCGCAGGGCATAACGAGTCACGACGTCGTGGCCAAGGTGCGCAAGGCCTTGAAGGAACGACGAGTGGGTCACGCCGGCACGCTTGATCCCATGGCGACCGGACTCCTCGTCATTGGCGTCGGTCCGTCCACTCGACTGATGCGCTTTGCGCAAGGCCAGGACAAGGTCTACACCGGTACCGTGCAATTTGGCGTGGCGACCGACTCACTGGACGCCGACGGCGCCGTGATTGCCACGAGTCCCGTTCCGTCCCTGACCGAGGTCGTCGTCGCCGCCGCCGCGGCGACGCTGACCGGGCCCCAGTCTCAGATTCCGCCGATGGTCTCCGCCCTCAAGGTCGGGGGTAAGCGGCTGCACGAGCTCGCTCGTGAGGGCATTGAAGTCGAACGAGCACCCCGTGCCATCGTCATTAATCACTTCACGTTGACCCCAACAACTGACAACGCCGTGTGGCACTTCTCCGTGGGGTGCAGCGTCGGCACGTACGTGCGTGTCTTGCTGGCCGACCTCGCAGTGAGGCTAGGAACGCTCGGCCACTTGACGGCGTTGCGACGTGAACGCAGTGGTGACCACACGGCCAGCGAAGCACTCACACTTGAGGCGCTCGCGGAACTCGCCGAGGCGAGAGAATCGGTGTTGCTGCCCCCGCGATCCTTCGTGGATCACCTGCCGACCTACGTCGCGACCGAGGAAAACCTCGTTCGCTTGCGCCGTGGGCAGCTGCTCGTTTTTGATCTCGACGGCGCCACGGGGGATATCGCGGTCGTGGATGAACGTGGTCATCTCGCCGGTATTGTCCATCCACGTGGCGAAGGCTTCCAGCCCGACCTTGTGTTGCCGGAGGTGGGTGCGTGAGAATTATTACTGACACCGATACCGCGGCCGTCGCGACTTCGTCAGTGGTCGCCCTCGGCACCTTCGACGGAATCCACAAGGGTCACCAGGAGCTTCTGGCCATCGTCGTGGCGATGGCTCGTGAGCGCAACGCTCACGCGACGGTGATCACCTTCGACCCCCATCCCGCCTCAGTCATTGCTCCCGATCGTGCGCCCCTCGACGTGGCAACCCTCTCGCAGCGACTCGAGTGGTTCGCGGCACTCGGTATTGATCAGGTGCGCATTGTTCATTTTGATGCTCGAGCCGCCGCGGAGTCCGCAGTCGACTTCACCCAACGGGTCCTTGTCGACCAGCTCCACGCCGAAGTTGTGGTGACGGGTGACGATACGCACTTTGGTAAAGATCGGCTCGGTGATGCCACCTTTCTCGAGTCGTATGGCGCGACCACGGGATTCTCTGTGGTGCGGTGCCCTTCATTTGGCGATTCGGAGCGTTTCAGTTCATCGAGCGTCCGCGCGGCACTTAACCACGGCGACGTCGAGACGGCCGCCACCCTGCTCGGGCGACCCTTTGTACTGCGCGGCGATATCGTGCACGGCGACCACCGAGGCCGTGAACTCGGCTATCCCACGGCCAACATGTCACTTGCTCCCCGCCAGGCACTTCCTGCATTGGGTATTTATGCCGGTGCGGCCTTCGTGGAGGGGGAGTGGCGCTGTGCCGCGATTTCGGTCGGTCGCCGACCTCAGTTCTACGACAATGGCTTCGTTTTAGTCGAGGTCTACCTGCCCGGCTTTAGCGGTGATCTCTACGGTCTCACACTCGACGTGGCCTTCTTGGCGCACCTGCGACCCGAAATGACATTTGATGGGGTGGACGGTCTCTTGGTGCAAATGGCCGCGGATGTCGAGACTGCCAAGGAAATACTCACTACTTTCGCCCCAGCGTCGCCCTTTCTGCTAAGGTAGAACTTCGGTCAGCGACGCTGATCGTGTGGGTCGTCACGTTGGCGACTTGCAACGGGACACCCGACTCATAAGGCACATACGTTATGGCTGAGAAGCAGCAGATCATCAAGGACTACCAGGCGCACGAAACGGACACCGGCTCGCCCGAAGTCCAGATTGCGATTTTGACGGACCGGATCTCGCACCTCACCGAGCACCTCAAGGTACACAAGGGTGATCACCACACTCGTCGTGGACTCATGAAGCTCATTGGCCAGCGCCGCCGTCTGCTCGATTACGTGCAGCGTGGCAATGTAGAGCGCTACCGCGAGTTGATTGGCCGTCTCGGTATTCGTCGCTAGCCGAGCTACGTCGACGCCGTCGACGTAGTCAACACATCCGAGGCCTCGGAGGCCAGTGGAGGACAGTCGCGACGGCGATGGTTGTTCACTGGGATCCGGGCGGAGTGTTGCTAACCGTAACAAGGAGCCACATCCATGACTGACGCTATCCGCGTAAGTAGTCCCATCACGGGCACCGAAAAGACCCTCTCGTTTGAGGCTGGTCGTCTCGCCCAACTCGCCGACGGAGCAGTCCTTGCTCAAATCGGCGACACCGTCTTGCTCGCCACCGTGGCCGCTGCCCGCAGCGTTCGCGACGGTATCGACTTTTTCCCATTGACGGTCGACATCGAGGAGCGTGCCTACGCCGCCGGAAAGATCCCCGGATCGTTCTTCCGCCGCGAAGGCAAGATTTCGGACCAGGCAATTCTCATTTGCCGTCTGATTGACCGCCCCCTCCGTCCTTCCTTCCCCGAGGGCTTCCGCAACGAAGTCCAGGTCGTTGGCACCATCTTCAGTGCCGACCAGGAGAACCCGCACGACATCCTGGCCATCAACGCCGCTTCCGCGGCCTTGATGATTTCGGGCATCCCCTTCGACGGCCCCATTGGCGCCGTTCGTTTGGCGTACACCACTGATGGCGAGTGGGCACCGCACCCCACCTTCGCCGAAGGTGACGCCGCCGTCTTCGAGCTCGTCGTGGCCGGTCGCGCCCTGAGCGACTCCGTCGAGACCGACATCGCCATCATGATGGTCGAAGCTGGTGGCACCGAAGGCTCCTTCGAAAAGTACGCCGACGGCGCACCGAAGGTGACCGAAGAAGTGCTGGCTGCCGGCCTCGAAGCCTCGAAGCTCTGGATTCGCGAAGCCATCAACCTGCAGCGCGAACTCGTCCGAGAGTACGTGGCGGCCAAGGGCCCTATCCAGACCATTGAGTACCAGATCTTCACCGACTACACCGACGAGGTCATTGCTCGCGTCAAGGAAGTCGGCTACGACCGTTTGGCCGCCGCCAATGCTCACCAGACCAAGACCGAGCGTGCGAACGCTTTGTCGGACGCAGGCAAGGCAATCGTTGCTGAACTCACTGAGTTTGCTGACGTGACTGCCCAGGTCAAGGCCGCCATCAAGGAAGTCACCAAGCAGATCGTCCGCGAGCGCATCGTCGCCGAGGGTATCCGCATTGACGGCCGTGGCGCCGCGGACATTCGTTCGCTCGAGGCCGCCGTTGACCTGTTCCCGATGACGCACGGATCAGCCTTCTTCCAGCGTGGCGAAACGCAGGTCGTCAACGTGACGACCCTCGGCATGCCCCGCATGAAGCAGATGATCGACACCATTACGCCTGACGAGTCGCGTCGCTACATGCACCACTACAACTTCCCGCCTTACTCGGTCGGTGAAACTGGTCGCGTTGGTGCGCCCAAGCGTCGAGAAGTCGGACACGGCATGCTCGCCGAGCGCGCCCTGGTGCCCGTCTTGCCTTCGGAAGCCGACTTCCCCTACACCCTGCGTGTGGTCTCGGACGTCTTGCAGTCGAACGGTTCCACGTCGATGGCGTCGGTGTGTGGTTCAACCCTCTCGCTGATGGCCGCCGGTGTGCCAATCAAGGCTCCCGTTGCCGGTATCGCAATGGGTCTGATTTACGAGAACGGCATCTACTCAACGCTGACCGACATCCTCGGTGCGGAAGACGCCTTCGGCGACATGGACTTCAAGGTTGCCGGTACTGCCGACGCCGTGACTGCCTTGCAGCTGGACACCAAGATCGACGGCCTGCCCGCCGATGTTTTGGCCAAGGCGCTCCTGCAGGCCAAGGACGCTCGTCTCGCCATCCTCGACGTGATTACGGCAGCTATCGCCGAGCCTCGCGCCGAAGTGGCCGCTGTCGCGCCCAAGCTCATCTCCATTGAAATCCCCATCGACAAGATCGGTGAGGTCATTGGACCGAAGGGTAAGGTCATCAACACCCTGCAGCAGGAAACTGGTGCGGAGATCACGGTTGACGACGACGGTGTCGTCGGCACCGTGACCATTGGTGCCGTTGACGGTCGCGCGGTCGAAGAGGCCAAGCGTCGTATCAGCCTTATCCTCGACCCACCCACCGCCGAAGTCGGCGCGGTCTACCAGGGTCGTATCGTGAACATCGCCAAGTTCGGTGCGTTCGTGAGCATCCTGCCCGGCCGTGATGGCCTCTTGCACATCTCGAAGATGTCGCCACTCAACGGTGGCAAGCGCATCGGTGAAGTGTCAGACGTGGTTGAGCTCGGACAGGCCATTGAGGTCAAGGTCGACGACATCGACCCACAGGGCAAGGTGTCACTGTCGCTGGCTGGCGAATACGCCTCAGCCGAGACGGACGACGCACCTCGCGAAGAGCGCGCACCTCGCGAGGCTCGTGAGCTCCGCGAACCACGTGAGGACCGCGGTCCTCGTCGTGACGCGCCCAGCAACGCCGTGAGCTTCGAGGCAGCCTTCGAGGCTGAACTCGCGGGCGAGATTGGTGACCTTGGTCCTTCGGGCCCGTCGTTCAACGACTCGAACGATGGTGGTGGTCGTCGCGACCGTCGCCCCCGTCGTCGCTAATCTTTCTCAAATCCGCCCCAACCAAGGTTGGGGCGGATTTGTGTTTTAACCCGCCGTTGTGGTCATTCCAGTCCATTGCACTGGTTAGTCTTTAATCAAACCGAACAAGAGGACTCCCCCCATGAGTGACGTCTCCGTCAACAACGTGCAACACGCCGAAACCCCCGATCCCCGTCGCTGGTTTGCCCTGGTGGTCATCGCCATTGCCCAGCTCATGGTGATCCTCGACTCGTCGATTATCAACATCGCCCTGCCGCACGCGGCTGAGGCATTGAAGATTTCGTCGAAGAATTACCAGTGGGCCGTGACGGCCTACACCCTCACGTTCGGTGGCTTCCTGCTGCTCGGTGGTCGTATTGGTGACTACATGGGTCGAAAAAAGGCCTTCATGATTGGCCTGCTCGGCTTTGCCGCCGCATCGCTGCTCGGTGGGTTCGCCGTCAATCAGCAGATGCTCTTCGGTGCTCGTGCCCTGCAGGGCTGCTTCGGTGCGCTGCTCGCCCCGGCCGCTCTGTCGCTCATCTCAGTGACGTTCACTGACTCCAAGGAGCGGGCGAAGGCCTTCGGCGTTTACGGCGCCCTCTCCGGTGTCGGAGCCGCCATTGGCCTCATCGCTGGTGGACTCTTGACGCAGTACGTGTCGTGGCGCTGGTGCATGTTCGTCAACACGCCCATGGCGCTTTTGGCCTACGGTCTCGCAATTCCCAACGTGAAGGAATCCCGCATTGAGGGGCACCCTCACTACGACGTGCCCGGTGCACTCACAGCTACCGCGGGCATGATTAGCGTCGTCTTTGGTGTCTCGCAGGCCGCGAAGTACAGCTGGGGTGCAACCTCGGCGTGGCCGTTCATGGTTCTTGGAGCCGCGTTGTTGGCCTTTTTCTTCTTCCTCGAGAGTCGCTCGAAGCAGCCCTTGTTGCCGATGCGCATCCTGGCTGACCGCGTGCGTGGTGGAGCCTTCTTGACGCAGATCCTCGTCGCGATGGCGCTGTTCGGCATGTTCTTGTGGATGACGTTCTACTTCCAGGGTGTCCACCAGTACTCGGCGGTCAAGTCCGGTCTCTTGTTCCTGCCCTTCTCACTCGGTGTCATTTTCTCGGCCGGCCTGACGTCGGCCCTGCTGCCCAAGTTCGGCCCTCGTCCACTGGCGACGGCCGGTACGTTCATTGCGGCGATCGGCTTCGCGGTGCTGTCAAACCTGAAGCCCGAGTCGGCCTACGTGTCTGGCGTACTTCCCTCGCTGCTCATCATCTCGATTGGCCTCGGCTTGGCCTTCGTGTCGCTGGCCTCGACGGCACTGTTCAACGTGGCCGGACAAGACACGGGTGCCGCATCGGCAGTGCTCAACACCTCACAGCAGCTTGGCGGTTCCTTCGGTACGGCGATTCAGCAAACCATCGTGGTCTCTACCGCAGCGTCATTTACGGTAGTGACTGGTGCCAACGCCGTGATGTCGAAGGCTCAGATGATGCAATACGTGATGGCGGCGAAGGAAGTCCACGGGTACGACCAGGCGTTCCGTTTCGGTGGTGCCGTCATGCTGCTCGCGTCAATTGTCTTCTTCTTCATGGTCAATATTGACCGCCACCACCTCGGTCAGCACGACCAGGGAAGCGTCGCGGTTCACTAATCATGCTGCGCGTCGCAGTTGTCGGAGGCGCCGGCCGCATGGGCCAGACCATGGCCGAAGGTCTCGGGCAACGAGATGATATGACCGTCGTCGCGCTCGTGGATGTCAACGAACCACGAGAGCTGTTCGGCGCAACCTATGTCACGTCCGTGGGAGATCTTCCCGTTGACCTCGACGCGGTGGTGGACTTCTCGCTTCCCGCATCAGTCGTTGCGTCCGCAGAGTGGTGTGCAGCGAATGGTGTTGCGCTGATTGTCGGCGCTACTGGTCTGACTCCAGAGCAACGTTCGTTCGTGGAGGCCGCCGGCGAGCGTGTCGGTGTTGTTATGGCCGCTAACTACTCAATCGGTGCCGTGCTGTCGGAGCGATTCGCTGCCATGGCCGCCCCCTACTTCGAACGCGTTGAAATCATTGAGTTGCACCACGACCGAAAGGTTGATGCACCATCAGGAACGTCACTGGTATCCGCCGAACGCATACGTTCCGCTCGCTCAGCTGCTGGTCGAGTCACCGCACCAGAGCCCACCGAACGGCTTACGATTGACGGTGCTCGCGGTGCCGATGCCGGCGATGGTGTGCGAATTCACTCGGTGCGACTCCCTGGCCTCTTGGCCCATCAGGAGGTCCTGTTTGGCTCAGCGGGCGAGGGGCTTACCATTCGCCACGATTCGTACGACCGTCAGAGTTTCGTCAACGGCGTGGCCCTCGCGATTAGTCACGCAGTCTCCGCGCCTGGCTTTACGTCGGGTATCGACGAATTGCTCTAGGCACGAATAAGAGCGTCCGCGCGTCGTCGCGCAGTTCCTCCCGACATGGTCGAGCTGGTGAGTTTCTTGGTGCCCCACGGCCTTCAGCCTCCCGCCCCGCTCAATCTGCATATTGTCAGTGGATCCTCCGGCGCGGTGGCGCTGCGGTGGTCGCCAGTCAAGGTACGAGGATCAGGTTCACTGCTCGGCTACCAATGCAGCGGTGGCGGTAGTCGGACTCGCTTCGTGGCCGAGACGACGTGTTCGTTGCCGCGGAGTGCGGTAGCCCGTCATGGCGGCTTCGTTGTCCTGTCGGTGGTTGCGGTGGATGCGGCGCATCGACGAAGCGCCTCCGCACTACTCGACATCAAACTGTCCTGAGCCGTCACGACGGTCGCTCAGTGAAGTGGCGTGTCGAGCCAGGTGAGGCTGGTAGTTTTGATGTATGAAACCACCTCGCTTTGGCACCGTGCTCACCGCGATGGTGACCCCGTTTGATGCCAATGGTGCGCTCGATCTCGATGTCGCAACTTCGCTGGCCCGGTACCTCGTAGAACACGGAAGCGACGGTCTCGTTCTCGCCGGCTCAACGGGTGAGGGCAGTGCGTTGAGTGATGACGAGAAACTTGCACTCTTTGCCGCCGTCACCGAAGCGGTGACGGTGCCGGTACTGGCGGGTACTTCCTCGGCCGACACGGCGTCTTCGGTCAATCTGACCAAGGAAGTTGCCGCCCTCGGTGTGGCGGGAATCCTCGCTACGACCCCGGCCTACGCTCGGCCAAGCCAGAGCGGCATTGCGCAACACCTCGCCGCGATCGCGGACGCGACACCCCTGCCCGTCATGCTCTACGACATCCCGTCGCGCACTGGTCGAGCGCTCCAACCTTCGACCACCATCGAGTTGGTGCGAACGGTGGCGAACATTGTCGCCCTCAAGGATGCGTCTGGTCAGTTGGCTGCCGCTGCGCAGACCAAGGCGACGCTCGGCGACGACTTCGATCTCTACAGCGGTGATGATGCCCTCACCCTGCCCTTCATGGCGATTGGTGCCGTGGGGGTTGTCTCAGTGTGTTCACACTGGGTGGGCGATGAAATGAGTGCCATGGTCCGTCACGCTTCCGCCAACGAGTGGGAGGTCGCCCGACGCATCAATGCCTCTCTCGCGAGCTCGTACGCCTTCGAAGGGTCCGAGGCGTACCCCAACCCCGTCCCGGCCAAAGCCGCCATGCGCGCGCTCGGCGTCAACGTGGGCCAGTGTCGTTTGCCACTCGGCGACAGTGACGACGTCATCGACTACGCGGCGTCCTCGCTCGTGTCGACGCTGATGGCTTCTCGTGTCTAAGCCCACCGTTCGCGTTACCTTCCTCGGCGGCCTTGGGGAAATCGGTCGTAACTGTGCGGTGCTCGAACAAGATGGGCGCTACGTCATCGTCGATGCCGGTCTCATGTTCCCCGAGCCCAACATGTACGGTGTCGACCTGATCTTGCCGGACTTCCGGTGGCTGATTGAACGGAAGGACAAGATTGACGGCATCGTCTTGACCCACGGTCATGAAGACCACACCGGAGCCCTGCGCTACCTGGTCAAGGACGTCAACGTCCCCATCTACGGCTCGGCCTTGACCCTCGGATTCGCTCGTCACCGCTTGACCGAGGCCAAAGTGGCCCACGACCTGACCTTCATTGAGGTCACCGACGGTGAACGCCGTCGTATTGGACCGTTCGAGGTCGAATTCATTCCGGTCACCCACTCCGTGCCCAGTGCCCACGCCATTGCCTTTCACACGAAGGCCGGCATCATCGTGCACTCGGGCGACTTCAAACTCGACCTCACGCCAATCGACAATCGCCGGACGGACGTCGCCCGTTTGGCGGCGTTAGGTGATGAGGGTGTTGCGCTGCTGTTGTGTGACTCCACGAACGCGGAAGAGCCTGGCTTCACACCGTCGGAGAAGTCCGTCGGCGGCGCCCTCAACCGCCTCTTCCTCGAGCGCCCGAACCGGCGCATGGTGGTGGCCTGCTTCGCGAGCCACATCCACCGCGTCCAGCAGATTGTGGACGTCGCACGTGGGCAAGGTCGAAAGGTGGCTCTGATGGGCCGCTCGATGGAGGCCAACGTCAAGCTGGCCCGGAAACTGAACTTGCTGCACGTCGACATGGCCGACTTCATCGATATTGAGAACGTCTCGCGGTACGAACCGGGAGAGGTCTGCGTGATCTGCACGGGTTCGCAAGGTGAGCCCATGGCCGCGCTCTCGAAGTTGTCACGCGGTGACGCCCGCAACTTCACTGTTGGCGCGGATGACACGATTATTTTGAGCTCGCACCCGATTCCGGGTAACGAGTGGTCGGTGGGACGGGTCATTGACGACCTGCACCGCGCTGGCACCGAAGTGATTCACTCTGGTCACGAACCGGTGCACGCCTCGGGTCACGCTCGACAGGGGGAGCTCCGCACGTTCCACCAGTTGCTGCGACCCCGAAACTTCGTTCCCGTGCACGGCGAGTACCGCCACTTGCGTCACCACGCCGACCTGGCTGCTTCTATGGGTCTGGGTGACAAGCACATTCTCATCTGCGAAGACGGCGACCAGATCGAAGTGTCGCTCGACGGCATCCGCCGTGCGGGCCAGGTCCCCGCGGGTTTCCACTACATTGACGGCTCGGCGGGCGACTTGGATGAGAAGCCGCTCGAGGAGCGTCGGATGCTCGCCGCGTATGGCGTCGTCCAAATTTCAGCGGGCGTCGATGAACACTCGGGCACCCTCGCGCAGCCCGTCAAAGTAACGACGCGCGGATGGTTTGACGGTGATCACGACCGCAGCGTCGTTGACGCCATCACGCAGTCTGTTCGCGACTCGCTGCAGGCCTCGCTCGCCGAAGGCGTGCGCGACGCGGACGAACTGTCAAAGGTGGTCCAACGAGCAGCGGGACGACTTCTGGGCCAGAAGTTCCGACGCCAGCCAGTTCTGATGGTGGCCGTACTCGTCCTCTAGTCCTTTTCGGGTTCGCCGTTACCGGCGTTCGCCCGACCGGTGCGGTAGAAGGATTTTGTCCGAATCTGTTCGTCCGTGAGGCCCCGATCGCGAAGCGCCGCGGTCACCGTTTTGACGACGGAAAACTCGGCGAAGACGTAGGCCTGACCGACGTGATCGGGGAAGTCGAAGGCACTCAGACCAGTGAGAAGTCCGGTGGGATCGTGGTACTGGCGACCCTGTCGTTCGACGAAGATGCCCGTGACACCAAGTCCTTCGTCAAAAGGTGCCGTGCGGGCGTCCTCCATGGTGTCGACTTCGACGATAAAGATGGCCTTGCCGGGCACTTCAATCGATTCGGCCATCCGATAAAACGAGGCCAGTCCCGTCGTGTCGCCGACAAAGAGATGCCAATCTGCCATCGGATCAAGTGTGATCTTGCCGCGTGGTCCAACGATGTCAACGTCGTCACCCACCTGGCATGACGTCGCCCATGAGGCGCCGGGTCCCTCATGATTGGTCACAATCCAGAGGGTGATGGTATTGGCGTCATCGTCGCGGTGGCGAACGCTGTAGCGACGACGTGTGGGTCGCCCCTGGGCGTCGTGAACGAGCACCATGACGTCATTGCCGGGCACACCACCAATTGAGGCGTCACCGTGCAGTGTGACCTCGTAGAGTTCGGGGCTTAATTGGCTGGTTGACTGAACCGTGAGCACGGCCGCCGACACGCTGAGGCGATCCGCTAGTTGCTGCGAGGTGGGGTCAAGTGGGCGAACCATGGAAGTACATTACCCAGAGAGCACGGAAAGCGAACACTAGTTCGGTATCGTTGAGGGGTGGCTACCGCACGAAAATCCAAACCAGCGCCGAAGCGCACCGCCAAGCACGCGGCGAAGAAGGACTCGGTGTGGACTCGCCACGAACGAGACATCTGGATTGTGACCTTTTTCGTGGTGGGAGTCTTCGGACTGTTAGCCGAAATTGGCGCATTGGGACCCGTGGGTCGCGTCATCGCGGCCGCCCTGGAGAGCGTGATGGGGCTTGGACGGTACGCCTTGACCGTGTCGCTCGTGGTGTTGGCGGGTGCCTTAGTGCTCGGACGAGTTGAGTTTGAACGGGCCCGCTTTACCTGGGGCATTGGCCTCCTTGTCACTTCCGTCAGTGGGCTCAGCGAGGTGGCAAGCGACCATCCGTCGTATGGTGCGCCGAGTGCTGTCCTCGGACGAGCTGGTGGCTGGATCGGCATCGCCATTGGTGGCTCGTTGCGTCACTGGTTGGGGTCGCTCGGCGCGGCCGTACTGCTGCTGGCCATCGCGGTGGTTGGCATCATGTTCGCCACCTCAATTGGCCTTCGCGTTCTCGTCGCCGCTCTGGTGGCCTTGACCAAGGCCATTGCGACCCGAGCAGCTCAATGGTGGACGGCGCGTCCGAAGGTTGCGGATGAACCCGTGAAGCCCGAGCCGGCAGTGAAGCCCCGCCGCGAACGTCGCCCCGCGGCAAAAGAGACTGACGAACCTGCGCCGGAAACCGTGACGCCAACTGTCGAGGCGGATCCCTACGAGGCGTCGTATGAATCCGTCGAGGAGTCGGTACCGGCGCCGGCCAGACCATCCAAGGAGCCCGTGCAGACCGGCTCGTGGACATTGCCCTCGATGTCGTTGCTGACCCGAGTCAAGGAACAGCGTCAGGACCGTGACGCCATTGAGGCCGCCGGGGCCGAATTAGTGGAGGCCCTCACCGCACACGGTGTCGACACGACGCTGGTGGGCTTTACCGTTGGACCAACGGTGACGCGCTACGAACTCGAACTCGGCCCCGGTGTGAAGGTCGCGCGTGTGACCTCGCTTAACCGCGATATTGCTTACGCGATGGCGACGCCCGATGTCCGCATTCTGGCCCCTATCCCCGGTCGGTCGGCCATTGGTGTCGAAGTACCAAACCGTCAGCGGACGTTGGTCGTGCTGGGTGACCTGCTAGCCACCGAAGAGGCCATTGCGTCGACCCACCCGCTCGACGTGCCGATTGGCCGCGATATCTCCGGTAAGACCATTGTGGTCAATCTCGGTGAGATGCCGCACGTCTTGATCTCCGGTGCGACCGGTGCCGGTAAGTCGTCGTGCATCAACTCACTCATCACCTCGTTGGTGATGCGCGCCACGCCCGATCAACTGCGGTTGCTCCTCATCGACCCCAAGCGCGTTGAGATGGGGCAGTACAACGACCTGCCTCACTTGCTGGCGCCCGTCGTGGTCGACCCGAAGAAGGCTGCCGGCACGTTGCACTGGGCCGTGAAGGAGATGGAACGTCGCTACGACATCCTCGCCGAAAGTGGCGCTCGCGACATCACGAGTTACCAGCAGATGATTGCTCGCGGTGAGCTGAAGCCCATTCCGAGCATCCGGGAAGAAGTTGCCGACGCCGTGGAGCGTGCCACCGGACTGCCCTCGGACGTACCATCCTCACCCGAGCCCGAGACCTTCCCCTACATCGTGATTGTCGTGGACGAGCTCAACGACCTCATGATGGTTGCCGCACGTGACGTCGAAGAGTCCGTCGTGCGCATTGCTCAAATGGCCCGAGCCGTTGGTATTCACCTCGTCCTCGCGACCCAACGCCCGTCGGTGGACGTCATCACCGGCGTCATCAAGGCCAACGTCCCGTCTCGAATGGCCTTTGCCGTCTCCTCCCTCGCGGACTCGCGCGTCATCCTGGACCAGGCCGGTGCCGAGCGCCTTATTGGCAAGGGTGACATGCTCCTCGTTACCGCATCGAGCAACATTGCTCGACGGCTCCAGTCGCCGTGGGTCTCGGAAGAAGAAGTTCGCAAGGTCGTGGAGAACTGGAAGGCGCAAGGCGGACGCCGTGAAACAGTAATCGCACTCGACGCTCCCGTTCGCCTCGAGGGTGGGTCGTCGGGCGGCACTGAGGATGACGACGACGAGTTGCTACGTCAAGCCCGCGACCTCGTGATCCGCACGCAGTCGGGTTCGACCTCCATGCTCCAGCGCAAGTTGCGGGTGGGTTTTGCCCGAGCGGGCCGCCTGATGGATCAACTCGAGCAGGAGCACGTCGTCGCGCCGGGCGATGGTTCAAAGTCTCGCAAGGTACTCGTCACGCTCGACGAGTACGACCCGTCAGCGTTCTAGCGTGGCTCGCCCCGCAACCTTCATCGGGCGACTTCGAGCCTCGTGGCGCGGCGTTGGTCTGCGTCTGCTCGGCGTAGTGCTCGGTGCCGTAAGTGCCGTTGGCGGCCTCGTGGCCATGCAGCTGCCGTTGCTGCACCCGGCCGCGGCGGTCGCGGTGGACGTGGGATCTCTCCCACTGCACGCCACCGTGCAGCATCCGCTGTGGCCCGCGCAGGGCGAGGCGGCCATCGTTATCCCGCAGCTCGGCGTCGACCAGTCGACATCGTCGGCGCTGCTACCGATTGCGTCGCTCACCAAGATGATGACGGCCTACGTGGTGCTGGCCAAGTTGCCGCTGCAACCGGGCCAGTCCGGACCGTGTCTGGTGGTGAATGCCGCCGACGTGAGCGCCTATCAGTCAATGAGGAGCAGTGATCAGTCCTCGGTGGCAGTGGCGGCGGGGGAGCGTCTCTGCGAGGCCGATCTGTTGCGGGGTTTGTTGGTGCACTCGGCGTCAAATTTCGCCGCGATGCTGGCCGACTTGACGTGGGGAAGTCAGGATGCCTTCATTGCCCAGATGAACGCCGTCGCTGTCGCGCTCCAGATGGTGGGCACCCACTACAGCGACGTCTCGGGGTACCGACCTACCAATGTCTCGACGGCCAGTGACCAAGGACGTCTGGCGGCCCTCCTCATGGCCAACCCGGTCTTCGCCAGCGACGTGAACAACGCCAGTGTGGTGTTGCCGGTGGCCGGTCGAGTCAATTCGTTCACGCCCTTTGTCGGGAGTTACGGCGTCATTGGTGTTAAGTCTGGTCGTACGCAGGCCGCGGGTGGCTGTGACGTGATGGCCACGATGCTGTCGTACGCCGCTCGTCCCACCCTCGTCATCACCGTGGTGCTGAACCAGCGGGGCGGTGATTTATTAGGCCCCGCCGGTGCCGCCGCTCTCGCGTTGACACAGTCGATAACACCCGACGCAATCGTGGCGATTGTTCACCGTGGCTCGGTCGTTGGGCGAGTGCAGTGGGCGGGCAAAGAAACGGACCTCGTGGTGCGAAGAGGTCTGCAACTGTCTCCGACGTGGGTCCCATTGGGCACGAGCCCGGCTTCTTATTCGTACCACGTTGCTCTCCACCGCTTTTCGAAGCGCCTCCGACGCGAGGCACTGGTTGGATCGCTGACGGTGCGTAGTGGGGATGTTGCTCACACCAGAATGATCGTGGTGCGAGACGCCATTGGTCCAGCCACCTTGTGGCAGGACCTACGCTAGAAGTCATGCGCGTACGTGTTCCGGCCTCGTCGGCCAATCTAGGTCCGGGCTTTGACGCCCTCGGTGTTGCCCTGAGTCTGTATCTCGAGGTGAGTGTGACACCGGCCGACGAGTTCTCGATTACGACGTCTGGTTTCGGTGCGGGATCCTTCGACACACCCGACCACCTTGGCGCCGTCGTGGCCCGACGCGTACTCGGGCACGACCGCTTCGCCATGCACGTCCACTCCGATATTCCGCTCTCTCGCGGACTGGGATCATCGGCGTCGTTGGCGTTGGCCGCCGCGGCCGCGGCCGGAAGTACAAACCCTCTCCACGAAGCCATCGTGGTTGACGGCCACGCGGAGAACGCTGCGGCCTCACTACGCGGAGGCTTGGTGATTGCGACGACGAATGACACGGATGGTGCCGTTGTTCGTGACCTGACTCTCGATCCCGCCTGGCGATTCGTCGCCGTCGTTCCCGACCAGGAGCTCGCAACGGCCGACGCTCGTCGGGTGCTCCCTGCCTCGGTGCCGTATCACGATGCGGTGGCCAATGTCGGTGCGGTGGGTCTGCTCATCGCCGGACTGGCGAGGCACGCTGACTTTGTGGCCGCCGCCATGGATGACTATCTCCATCAGCCCTACCGCATGGATCTCCTGCCCTTCGCGCGGCCACTCCTGGCGCGCTTACGCGAAGCAGGAGCGGCCGGTTCATGCTGGTCGGGTGCCGGTTCCACGATGTTGGCCCTCGTCACGAACGAGACTGCAGACGCGGTGGCCGCTGTGGCCTCCGCCTTTCTCGTCGACAACGAAGTGGCCGGAGTGGTCCACGTGCTCGACGCCGACCGTCGAGGCCTCGTGGTTGTTGATGAGTAGTACTCGCTCGCGAGACGCCGTCGTTGGCGCCGCGTTGATTGTGGCGAGCGCGACGAGTATTCAGTGGTCGGCGGCCATCGTGGAGCCAGCGTTTCGTGTCTTTTCTCCGAATGCGGTGAGCGCGTGGCGCTTCTTTTTTGGGGCCCTGGTGCTTCTCGCCCTCACCCGACCCCCACTGCACCGTTGGCACAAAGAACAGTGGCGTAGTGCGATCGCCCTCGGCCTCGCCGTGGCGTTCATGAATCAGTGTTTCTTCCAGTCCATCGCCCGTATCCCGTTGGGTGCGGCCGTGACTATTGAGTTCCTCGGTCCACTGACGGTGGCCGTGGTCGGTCAACGCTCGAGACGCCACCTCGCCTTCGCCGGTCTGGCTGCCGTGGGTGTGGTGTTTCTGGGTCATCCGGGTGGCCACCTCACAACGTTCGGCGTTCTCTTCGGCCTCGGCAGTGGCCTCGGCTGGGCTGGGTACATCTTCGCCAACAAGCGAGTAGGCGTCGCTGCGCCGGGCTTCGGAGGACTGGCGGTGTCGATGGCGGTGGCCGCGGTGGCCACCACTCCTTTCTCTATGAGTTCAGTGGCGACGCTGTCCGCACACCCCTGGTTGGGCGGCCGCCTCCTTCTCGTTGCCTGCATGTCCATTGTTTTTGGCTTCGCGCTCGAGCTCCAGGCCCTGCGGCGACTCCACGCCGCCAGTGTGGCGGTACTCATGGCCGTCGATCCAGCGATTGCGTTCGTTCTGGGCTTTCTGGTGCTGGGCCAGCGGGCGGGTGGCTGGGATCTCGTGGGGCTTCTGTGCGTGGTCGCCGCCGGCGTCGGGGTCACGATTGATCAGCACGGTGACAACGCGTCGACCGCAGCAAAAGCCTCTACGAATTAGGCTGAGAGGGTGAGCCAACCGAAAACTTTCGCGATTCGCACCTTCGGGTGCCAGATGAACGAACACGACTCGGAGCGGCTGGCCGGCCTCTTAATGGCCGATGGTCTCGTGCCGGCGGAGGCCGATACCGACGCCGACGTCGTCGTGTTCAATACCTGCACGATTCGAGAAAACGCCGATTTGAAGCTCTACAGCGCCCTTGGTCACCTCAAAGCCGAAAAGGAACGCCGACCCGGTATGCAAATCGCCGTGGGCGGCTGCATGGCCCAGAAAGATCGGGGCTCCATCCTCGAGCGCGCCGAGTGGGTGGACGTCGTGTTTGGTACGCACAACCTGGCCCAAGCACCCGCACTCCTTCGTCGGGCCGCCGTGGAGGGGCCCATCGTGGACGTCTGGGACGCCCCCGACCACGCGGCCGCCATCGACATGGCCCCCGCGCTCTACGCCGTGCGAGAACTGCCGTGGGCGGCGTGGATGACAATTCAGACGGGCTGCGACAACACCTGCGCCTACTGCATCGTTCCGTCGGTGCGGGGTGAGGAAATCTCTCGACCCTTCGACGACTTGATTCGTGAGGCGGAACTCCTGGCGGCGTCCGGAGTGACCGAGATAACGGTGCTGGGGCAGAACGTCAACTCCTACGGTCGCGACATCACGAAGCGACGCCCGCTCTTCGCCGATTTGCTCCGCGCATTGGGTGCCATCGATGGTATTGAACGACTACGTTTCACGTCGCCGCACCCCAAGGACTTGCGTGAAGAGACCATCGCCGCAATGGCTGAAACGAATGCCGTCTGCCCGCAGCTGCATTTGCCGATGCAGTCTGGTTCCGACCGGGTCCTCGCCGGTATGCGCCGTGGCTACACCGCCGAACGCTACATGGAACGGCTCACGAGTGCTCGGGCGATGTTGCCGGACCTCGCGGTCACGACTGACCTCATTGTTGGTTTCCCGGGTGAAACCGACGCCGAGTTCGACGAAACGCTCGCCGTGGTCGCCGAGGCCGATTTCGACTCGGCCTACACCTTCATTTTCTCGCCGCGTGAGGGAACTCGGGCCGCCACCATGACCGATGAGTTCGTCGATGATGCCGTGGTCACGGAGCGATTCGCTCGCCTCAAGGATGTGCTTGACCGGTCGGCCCTGCGCAAACACGAAGCCCGCGTTGGTGTTCGCGAGGAAGTGCTCGTGGAGGGTCCGTCACGTCGCAACGATCAGGCCATCTCCGGCCGCACGCGACAGGGGAAGTTGGTCCACTTTCCCGTCACAGAGCGCACTATTCGGCCCGGAGCACTCGTCGAGGTTGACATTACCCACGGGGCGCCCTACCACCTGCTCGGTGAGCTGGTGTCACTCGTACGAGAGCCGAAGCACAAACGCCGTATTCCCGTGGTGTCGCAGTGAGGAACCACGGCGGCATGGCCGTGGCGCTGGTGGGTCCAACGGCCTCCGGGAAATCAGCGATTGCCCATCAGGTCGCCCTGTCGATGCCCGGGTTCGTGGAGATTGCCTGCGTTGATTCAATGACGGTCTACCGGGGCATGGATATCGGAACGGCGAAGCCGAGTACGGCTGACCAAGCTGAAGCGCCCTACCACCTGCTGGACTTGGTGGACGCGAGCGAGGAGTTCACGCTCTCGCAGTTCCAATCGGCCGCGCGAGAGGCGACCGACCTCATCTGGGCGCTTGGTGGCGCCGTGCTCTATGTCGGCGGCACCGGCCTCTACGGTCGAGCAGTGCTTGACAACTTCGACATACCCGGTCAGTTTCCCGAGGTGCGCGCAGCACTCGAGGCTCGCACCGATGACCTCCCCGCGCTGTACGCGGAGTTGCAGATGCTTGACCCGACGGCCGCCGCCACAATGGAGCCGACCAATGAACGTCGGATTCTTCGCGCACTCGAAGTATGCCTCGGCGCCCAACGCCCCTTCTCTTCCTTCGGTTCGGGCATGCGGACGTATGGTCGCGAGCGCGTGGTGCAGATTGGCCTCGACGTTGATCTGGTGACCCTCGACGAGCGCATCACGTCTCGTTTCCGGCTGTGGATGGACGAGGGTTTTCTCGATGAGGTCGCTCGCCTGCGCGAATCTGGCATGAGTCGCACGGCTCGCCAGGCCGTTGGCTATCGCGAACTCTTGGCGCACCTCGAGGAAGGTGTAGCCCTTGACACGTGCGTCGACGCCGCGATTACGCAGAGCAAGCGGTTGGCCCGTCGCCAGCGGTCTTGGTTTGGTCGTGACCCTCGGGTCCGTTGGATGAGCAGCCCCGATCAGGCGCTCGAGGAAGTTCGACGCGTGCTCGAGAGCCCCGACGGCTTCGTGCGAGACTAAGAAAATGACGCAGCTGCAAAAGTGGCACGGGGCCGGTAACGACTTTTTGGTGAGTGTGGCCCCCGACCTCGTCTGGACGCCGGAGTTAGCCCGTCTCGTGTGTGACCGTCACCTCGGTATCGGTGCGGATGGTCTACTCGTGGCGACGGCGCAGGGCGACGACGTAGCGATGACCCTGTTCAATGCCGACGGTTCGGTGGCGGAAATGTCGGGAAATGGCATTCGCGTTTTGGTGGCGGCGTGGAAGCGCGCGACCAGCGACGACCGTTCGGTGATCACGGTCCATACCGCCGCGGGCGTTCGGCACGTCTCGCTTGAACTAGATGGTTCGTTCGGCGATGGCTCGGTGTTGATGGGTCCGGTGACGCTGCATGCCCCCCTCGAGGGAACGCTCGGCGTGGCGTCGGTTGGCAATCCCCACGTGGTCGTACTTGACCAACCGGAGTGGGACGACACGATGCGCGAGCGTCTGGCCGCCGACTGGGCCGGGCAGCTCGGTGGTGCCAACGTGGAATTCGTGACGGTGCGGAGCGTTGACGAAGTGGCGCTCCGCGTCATCGAGCGTGGTGTTGGCTGGACCTTGGCCTGTGGCACGGGGTCCTGCGCTACGGCGGCGGTATGTCATGCGGCCGGCCTCACGAACCGAGACGTGACGGTGGCAAATCCCGGGGGAGTGCTTCGTGTTTCGTTCGAGGGAGACGAAGCGACCCTGCGAGGACCCGTTGCCTTCGTCGGCGACGTGACGTGGTCGCGGTAGTGACCTACATACCCACCACGCTTATTGATCGCAGTTTTCGCGAAAAGATTGTGCTCGTCGGTGTGCTCTTTCCGGGCATGACACCCGATGAACTTGATCACCAACTCGATGAACTGGCACTGCTCGTCGACACCGCGGGAGCAGACGTCGTGGCTCGCGTGATTCAACGGCGCGACAGTCCCGATCCGGCAACCTTCCTCGGATCGGGCAAGGTCGACGAGTTACGGGAGCTGTGCTTGGCGGTGGACTCCGACACCGTGGTGTTTGAACAAAACCTTTCACCAGCGCAACAGCGCAACCTCGAGAAAATTCTGGGCCGGACGGCTATTGACCGCACGGCCGTGATTCTCGACATTTTCGCGCAAAACGCCCGCACACCGGAGGGTAAGGCCCAGGTCGAACTGGCCTTGTTGCAGTACCGGTTGCCCCGACTGCGGCGCGCCGGTGGGTCTCTCTCGCAGCAGGCCGGTGGTATCGGTACGCGAGGTCCGGGTGAGACCCAACTCGAGACCGACCGTCGACGACTCGAGGGGCGAATCCACCAGTTACGCAAGGACCTGAAGGCCATTGACAAGACTCGTTCGGTCCAACGACAGGGCCGAGCACGAGGACGCCACCGCGAAGTAACGCTGGTGGGCTACACCAACGCCGGTAAATCGTCGATGCTCAATGCTCTCACCAATGCCGGTGTGGAGGCCGAGGACCGCCTCTTCGTGACCCTCGACCCTCGAACGAGGCAGTTGGCCCTGCCCGGTGGTGAAACGGTTCTCGTCACCGACACTGTGGGCTTCATCTCCAATCTGCCTCACGGACTTATTGAGGCCTTCATGAGCACCCTGCGCTCGGTACAACTGGCCGACCTGTTGGTCCACGTGGTCGATGGGGCCAGCGACGACGCCGAGGAGCAGATTGAGGCAGTGCGCGACGTGCTGCGCGAGATCGAGGCGGACCGCGTTCCCGAATTGCTGGTGTTCAATAAAGCCGACGTTCCGGAGTCCAGGGCTATCGCGCTATCTCGGCGGTATCCCGACGCCACGTGGGTGTCGGCCAAGACGCACGAGCACCTCGATTCGGTAATTGCGACCATCGCTGACCATCTTCGGTCGAACGACCGCGTCATCACGCTCTACGTGCCCCACGAGCGCGGTGATGTCCTGGCGGCCATTCACCGCGAAGGTGAGGTGGTCGAGTCAGTGATGCACGACGACCACGTCGTTATTCGTGTGGTGGTCGACGCCGCTGGCGCGGCCCGATTTGTCGAATGGAGAAATGAGCGATGAGTTTTGTCCCACCCCCGTACCCGTACGACCGGCTCAGGTCTCTCACGGCATCGGCCTCGCTGCACGACGGCGGCGCGGTGGAGTGCTCAATCGGTACGCCTATCGACGAGCCACCGGCCTTCGTTGTTGAGGTGCTCGCCCGGGCCAGCGGGGCGAAATCCTACCCACCCTCGATCGGCACGCAGCAGTTCCGGGAGTCGATGGCCAACTGGATGGCTCGTCGCTTCGGTGTCTCGCTCGACGTCGAGCAGATTGCGGCCTGCATTGGCACCAAGGAGTTCGTTGCATCGACGGCCCACTACTTGCATCTGCGACGCCCCGAACGAGACACGGTGCTCTTTCCTGCCATCAGCTATCCGACGTACGCCATGGGCGCCACGTTGGCGGGTCTTCGGCCCGTGCCAGTAGCGATGCGGGAGGGAGCCTTGGACTTGGGTTCCATCGATCCTGACGATGCGGCTCGCGCTCTGTTGCTGTGGTCAAACTCGCCCTCGAATCCGACGGGTGCATTGGACGACCTCGCAGCGGTTGCGGCCTGGGGTCGCGCCCACGATGTCTGGGTGGCGAGTGACGAATGTTACGCCGAGTTCACCTGGTCAACAGCGCCCCAGTCAATCCTGCAACACGGCACGTCGGGTGTTCTGGCGGTCCATTCAATTTCGAAGCGTTCGAACCTGGCTGGCTTGCGCGCGGGGTTCTACGCCGGTGACGCGGACCTCGTTGACTATCTTCGGTCGGTCCGGCAGCACGGCGGCATGATGGTGCCCCACCCCGTGCAGGCCGCCGTGGCAGCCGCGTACGACGATGACGATCACGTCGCCGTCCAGCGAGAGCGTTACCTCCACCGTCTGACGCTCATGTCGGCCGCGCTCGGCGCGGTGGGCGTGGACGCACCAGTTCCCGACGGTGGTTTCTACCTGTGGGGACGCCGCGATGGAGGTGACGGGTGGACGGTGGCTCAGCAACTCGCGGACATTGGTGGCATTGTCGTCAGCCCCGGTGAGCTGTACGGAGATGCTGGCACTCCCTTTATCCGGTTGGCCGTGGTGCAGCCCGACGACGCGTTGGAACGCGTTGCGCAGCGCCTTCACCGTCACGGTGCTCACCTCTAGCGCGGAAAGCAGTTCGTTAGCATGGAGGCTATGAACGAACTTGAAGCCCGTATTCGCCATTGGTATAGCGACATCGGCGCCATGACTCCCGAGAACATCGAAGCTCGTCGTGACGTTGAGTTGGTCATCTCCTACCTCGACGATGGTGTCCTGCGTGTGGCGGAGATTGATGAAGACAACAACGTCATTGTTCACGACTGGGTGAAGCTCGCCATTCTGTTGCTATTTCGCCTTCGGGGAATGGAAACCCTCGAAGCGGGCCCGATGGAGTTCCATGACAAGTTGGCGCTCAAGCACGACTACGCCCGTCGTGGGGTCCGCGTGGTGCCGGGTGCCTCAGCGCGCTACGGGAGTTTTTTGAGTGCTGGAGTCATCATGATGCCGAGCTACGTGAACATTGGTGCTTGGGTGGGACCGGGCACGATGGTCGACACGTGGGCCACGGTGGGGAGTTGCGCCCAAATCGGCGCCAATGTCCACCTCGCCGGTGGCGTCGGCATTGGCGGCGTGTTGGAGCCCGCCAACGCTACGCCAGTCATCATTGAAGATGGGGCTTTCATTGGCTCGCGTTGCATGGTGGTGGAAGGGGCCCGCGTGGGTAAGGGATCGGTACTCGGTGCTGGCACCATTCTCAACCCCTCCATTCCCGTCATTGACGCCGAGACGGGGGAGGAAGTGTCGCGCGGCTACGTACCGGACTACTGTGTCGCCGTGTCAGCGAGCCGCCGTCGGGAGTACCCCGGTGGTGAGTTCTACTTACCGTGCGTCCTGATCATTCGCCGTCTGGGTGAGGGTGAGCGACACGACAAAGTGGCACTCAACGCCATCCTCCGCGAAAGCGGCGTGTCGACGTGATCTCCCTGGCCGATGTTCAATCTTTGGTCGCGATTGAGTCGGTCAGTCGAAACGAACGCGCGTTGGCGGACCACGTGGCCCGCTGCCTCGCCACCAATACTTCCCTCGAGGTCACTCGGATTGGTGACAACGTGGTGGCACGAACACTCAAGGGGGCGGCCACCCGACTACTGGTGGCTGGTCACCTCGATACGGTGCCCGGTGACGTGTCACTGTCACAGATCAAGGGTGACGTGTTGTGGGGCCTCGGCGCCTGTGACATGAAGGCGTCGCTCGCTGCGATGCTGCACGTGGCGGTCGGTTCGCTGGAGGGACCGCACGACGTGACGTTCGTGTTCTACGCCCGTGAGGAAATCGCCCGCGACGAGTCGGGCTTACTCGAGATTCACCGTGAGCGGCCCGAGTTACTCCACGCCGATGCGGCAGTCGTAGGGGAGCCAACCAATGGTGGTATCGAGGCGGGCTGCCAAGGCACGCTTCGCATCGGGGTGACCCTCGTGGGTCAGCGGGCGCATACTGCTCGCCCGTTTACCGGTCGAAACGCCATTCACCGCCTCGCGCCGCTCCTGGAGCGCGTGGCTTCGTACGAGCCGCGTGAAGTCACGATCGACGGTGTTACCTACGTCGAGCAGTTGCAGGCCGTCTTGGTGGATGGGGGTATCGCGGCGAACGTTGTGCCCGACCGGGTACGGGTCACGCTCAATCACCGCGTCGCGCCCGACCGAGACGACACCCAGGCCGCTGAGTGGTTGGCTGGCTTCCTCGGCGAGACGCTCGAGGACGGCGATGGTTTTGTCATCCTCGACTGGGCGCCCGCCGCTGCTCCCGCCTTGGCGAACGATCACCTCGGGCGGCTGCTCGCGCTTAGTGGTGCCCCCGCTCGGGCCAAAGTGGGCTGGACTGATGTCGCAACCCTGCAATCGCTGGGCGTGCCAGCAACGAACTGCGGAGCCGGTGACCCGCTCTTGGCGCACCATCCCGACGAGCACGTTCGCGAAGCCGACCTTCAGGCCTTCACGTCACTCCTTGCTCGGTGGTTGGCTGGAGATTCTTAGTCCTCTGGGTGCAGAGATAGTGCACCTTCCTGCTAAGTTTTTTAGTGATCACATGATCAGATCTAGTGCGAGCCCAAGGGGGCTCTAGCTAGTTACAACCACAAAAGGGAGACGGTCTATGAAGATTCGTTTGAACAAGACGGTGGCTGCGGTCGCGTCGAGTGCCTTGGTGCTGTTGGCTGTGCCGGCTTCCGGCATCGCAGGCGCCAGCACCATGACGGCTAAGCCGACGTACGTCATCGGTTACGAAGGTCCTCTGTCGGGCGGTAACGCTCAGCTGGGTATCAACATGCAGTGGGGCGTTGAGCTCGCTATCCAGAACGCCAACGCTTCGGGCAAGTTGCCCTTCAAGCTGCAGTACGTGGGATACGACGACCAGGGCTCCAGCACCTTGTCGCCTGCTCAGGCCCAGTCGGCCGTTGCCAACAACAAGTTGGTTGCGATTGTCGGTCCAGCATTCTCGGGTGCCACCCGCGCTGCTGAGCCCTTCTACTCGAACGCCGGCATTGCAACCGTGAGCCCATCGGCAACCGCCGCTGCTTTGGCCACCGGTTTCTCGAACAACAACTTCATGCGCGTTGTCTACGGTGACGACGTTCAGGGTGCTGCTGACGCTAACTTCCTCGTGAAGACGCACAGTGCGAAGAAGGTCCTCGTTATCGACGATGGTTCTTTCTACGGTGCTGGTCTCGCGCAGGTCGTCGCCACTGACGCCAAGTCGGCCGGTGCCACCGTGTCAACCAACAGCCTTCCCCAGACTTCGAACTGTGGCGGCGTTGCTTCGTCGACCGAGTACACCTCGGCCGCGACGCAGATCGCTTCCGCTAACCCTTCGGCCGTGTTCTACGGTGGTTACTACTGTGACCTCGGCCTGTTGCTTGGTGCGTTGAGCCAGACGAGCTACAACGGCATCATCATGTCGGGTGACGGCTCTGAGTCGTCGTCGCTGATTTCGGGCACCACGCCAGCGAGCGCCGCTAACGGCGTGTGGCTGTCGGCAGCCGGCGGTGGCTCGAGCGCCTTCACGGGCAAGCTCGAGACCCAGTTCAAGGTCATCTCGCACGGCGTCAAGTCGTCGACGGCCCTGTACTCCACCCAGGCCTACGACGCCACCAACGTGATCATCGCCGCCATGTCGAAGATCAAGTGGTCGAGCGACATGCAGCTCAACCGCATTGCCATCAAGAACGCCCTGCACAAGACGACCTACAAGGGCGTCACGGGCACCATCGCCTTCCAGAGCAACGGTAACCTTGCCGGCTCGGGCGCTGGTCAGGTGAACTTCTACCAGGTGCAGAACGGCGTCATCACTGCCGCTGGTCACAACTAGTAGATCCAATAGCCGTACAAAAGAGGCCGGGGGCTCACGCCCCCGGCCTCTTTTTGTCGTAGGATGTGTAACCATTTGATAAAGAAAGGGGAGCGTCGTGGGCGGTTTCATTAACTACTTTTCGTCACACTTTGTCACCCTAGGTCACGAGTTCTGGCCGTTATTGGTCGGCGGCTTGGCCACAGGCTTTATTTATTCCATGGTGGCCATTGGTTACACCATGGTGTACGGCGTGCTTCGCCTCATCAACTTCGCCCACTCCGAAGTGTTCATGAGTGGAGGCTTCGCCTCATTCTTCTTGACCAAGTGGTTAGTTGGCTCGGGTACGCCAAGTGCCTGGCAGTCGGTTCTGTATGTCGTTTTGGGCGTTCTCGTCGGTGGTCTCGCGGGTGCTGCGATCGCCGCCGGCATTGAACGCGTCGCCTACCGTCCACTTCGCCGGCGTAAAGCGCCCAAGTTGGCGTATCTGATTAGCGCTATTGGTGCCAGTTACTTTCTCTTCAACCTGGCCGCCAAGGAGTTTGGTCGTATTAATTTCGCCATGTCGCCCCCGTTCGCAAACCACGCCTTGTTCACCTTCGCTAACGCTCCGGTGCAAATGTTGGACATCCTGACGTTGGTGGTGGGGTTGCTGATGCTGTTCGGACTTGACCGCCTGGTCTCGAAGTCGAAGTTGGGCCGCAGTATTCGCGCGGTGGCGCAAGACGCCGAAACGGCGTCATTGATGGGCGTCAACATTGACCGGACGATCGCCGTGACCTTCCTCCTGGGCGGCTTCCTCGGTGGCGCGGCCGGGTATCTGTTCGGACTCAAGTTTGGTGTGGTCTACACAATGGGCTTCACCCCGGCCCTCAAGGCCTTCACTGCTGCCGTGCTCGGTGGTATCGGCAATCTTCGAGGCGCTCTCATCGGTGGTCTCTTGCTGGGTGTCGTCGAGAGTATGTCAGTGGCCTTTGTTAATGGAGCCTTCACTGACGTGGTGTCGTTCGCCGTGTTGGTGCTCGTGTTGCTAGTGCGACCCACCGGCATTTTGGGCGAGAGCTTGGGAAGGGCGGCCTAATGAAGTTCCTCCAATCTCCGACCGCGAAGCGATGGGGAAGCCTCATTGCCCTATACGCCGTGGTCACCGTGATGACCGGTCCTCCCGGTAATCAGTCGTCGCCGACGCTCGGCTTTACCAGCTCTTTCACTGAGACGGTGTCCTTCTTCGGTCTCTTTCCAGCACCCCGTGGCGTATTTTTTGCGGGTCTCTTTGCCCTAGTGATTGGCTTCATGTGGCTGGTTCGGTGGTCGAGGGGAACGAAAATCGGACAGCTTCGTACGGCTGTCACCGTGGCCACGCTTGATTTCTATCGTGAAGCCGCAGAGCGCCGATTCGCTCGGACCGGCTTTTATCTGGTGGCCCTGGTTATCGCGATTGCACTCCCTCACGTGGTGACCGACCCCTTCTGGCAGCAGGCGATGGTGTCACAGATCGCTATTTACGTACTGTTAGCAATTGGTCTGAATGTCGTCGTTGGTTTTGCCGGATTGCTGGACCTTGGTTTTGTTGCCTTCTACGCCATCGGTGCGTACACCACTGCGTGGATTACCGGGGCGTTGCCGGCCGCCGCGCCCTTTCACCACCACCTAAACCCTTTCTGGGCCATTCCTATTGCGATTGTGTTCGTGATGATTGCTGGTGTCCTCCTGGGCCTCCCCACCCTTCGATTGCGCGGTGACTACCTGGCCATCGTGACCTTGGGGTTCGGTGAGATCGTGACGATTTTCCTGAACAACCTCTACACGATCACCGGTGGGTCAACGGGATCAAATCAGATTCCCCACTTCTCCATCCACCTCGGGGCGCTTAAGTACGCGTGGGGCCTCGACCCCGTTCCCTACTACTACCTGACGCTCGGCTTCGTGGTGGTGTTCCTCTTCGCTTTCTCCGCGCTCGAGCACTCCCGCGTCGGTCGTTCGTGGGTCGCCATACGTGAGGATGAAATTGCCGCCGAATCGGTGGGCATTAACCCCCTCAAGTACAAGGTCATCGCCTTCGCTATTGGCGCAGCGAGCGCAGGTTTCGCTGGTGTGATTACCGGTGGACAGTCGCTCTTCATTAACCCGACGACGTTCACACTGTCGTTCTCTATAAACATCCTGGTGCTGGTTATTTTCGGTGGCATGGGCTCGATCATTGGTGTCGTGATTGGTTCCCTGATTATTCAGTCACTCTCGATGTACCTGATTCACGCTCAGCCCGTTGGTTTCCAGAATTCCGACCTCTACATCTACCTCGGTGCTTTGTTGATCGCCATGATGATCTTCCGGCCAGCCGGTATTTGGCCATCGAAGCGCCGCCGACGTGAAGTGGCCAATGTTGAGAATGGCCTCGCCCCAGACCTGGGTAACAGCTCGCAACTGCGCAATGGAGAACAGCCATGACCGCACCTCTGTTTGATGTACAGAACGTGACGCTGCGTTTCGGTGGCGTGGTGTCACTCAATAACGTGTCGCTCCACCAGAACCCTGGTGAGATTCTGGCGGTGATTGGTCCGAACGGTGCCGGCAAAACATCGCTCTTCAACTCCTTGACGGGCGTGTACCAGCCTCAGGAGGGGAGTATCACCTTCAATGGCGCCAAGGGTGCCCTTTCCGTCATCGGCAAGAAGCCGCACCGCGTCAATGCCGCCGGTGTCGCTCGAACTTTTCAGGCGTCACGCATGTTCTCGGCAATGACTGCCTTTGAAAACGTGAAGATTGGCGCTGAATCACACAAGGGCATCGGTGTTCTGGGCGCCATGGTGCGGGGCCCGTCCACTCGGCGTCACGACCGTGAGACTGACGAGCGTACGTGGTCGTTGTTGCGCTTCGTTGGCCTTGAGCAGCAGGCCAATGTTCTGTCGGCGTCGCTCAACTACGGTGCCCGTCGTCGCCTCGAAATTGCTCGCGGACTCGCCACTAACCCGTCGGTGCTTCTGCTCGACGAGCCAGCTGCGGGAACAAACCCGGCTGAGAAAATCGAGCTCACTACGTTGATTCGTCGGGTACGCGACGAGATGGGCGTCTCGATTCTCCTCATTGAACACGACATGAAACTCGTTATGTCGCTGGCTGAGCGACTATACGTGTTGAACTTTGGCTCAGTCATCGCCGAGGGTACGCCCGACGAGATTCGTGCTAATCCCGCCGTCGTCGAGGCGTACCTCGGGTCAACGGACACGGGCACGACACAGGGGGCTCAGTAATGCTGCAGGTACAGAATGCCGTCGTACAGTACGGCGAGATCACCGCGCTCCATGGCGTGAGTTTCGAAGTCAAGCAGGGAGAGATCGTCACACTGCTTGGTGCAAACGGCGCGGGTAAGACAACGACGCTGCGCACTCTCTCGGGGCTGCACCGAGTGTCGTCCGGGGCGATTCTCTTCGAAGGCAACGACATCACGAATGTGCCGCCGTACAAATTCGTCTCACTCGGTATTAGCCACGTTCCCGAAGGTCGACGTATCTTCCCCGTGATGACGGTGGAGGAAAACCTCGAAATGGGTGCCTTCGGTCGCAAGGACAGTTACGGTGACGACCTCGAGCGTATCTATTCGATGTTCCCCATCCTCAAGGATCGCCGGAAGCAACACGGAGGCAACTTGTCCGGTGGTGAGCAGCAGATGCTCGCGATTGGTCGCGCCCTGATGTCGCAACCTCGATTGCTCTTGCTGGACGAGCCCTCAATGGGTTTGGCGCCGATGATTATTGATCAGATTTTCCGCATCATCGGTGAGATTCGCGCTAGCGGCACTACGGTGTTCGTCGTAGAGCAGAACGCTTCGCAGGCACTGCGCCTGGCCGATCGTGGTTATGTCATGGAAAACGGACACATTGTCTTCAGCGATGACGCCGACAAGCTGCTCGTCGACCCCCGCGTTCGCGCCGTCTACCTCGGCGAATCGGTTTCCTAGCTTCTAGTAACTACGAAGCACTGAGACGACGCGTCCGTAGATAACTACTTCGCTCGCGTCAAATTCCATGGGTTCCATAGTCGCGTTCTCGGGCTTTAGAACAACGCGTGATCCTTGCGGGAAGTATCGCTTGACGGTGGCTTCATCGCCGGGGATGCCGGCCACGATGATGGCCCCTTTGTCCGCGTGCGATTGACGCTCCACGACTATGAAGTCTCCGGGCAGGATGCCGGCTTCAATCATCGATTCACCTCGCACCTTGAGTACGAAACTGTCGTGGCGACCAGCGAACTGCTCGGGCAGCGCCATCAGTTCGTGTTCGTGTTCCTGGGCCAACACGCCCGTACCAGCAGCGACATCACCGATGTAGGGGATCGATCGAATCGAGCTAATCGAGGCGATTGGGGCTGGCGACGCTTCCTCGCCGTCGAGTCGGACCGTCAGCGTGCGTGCCTGGTTGGGGCTGCTCACGATGTACCCAGCGTTCTTGAGCACATCGATGTGGTTCTTGACCGTGGCGGATGAACTGAGGCCAACACTTGTGGCAATTTCACGGATGGTCGGCGGGAAATCCTTCTCGCGCTGGTAGGCCACGATGAATTCCAAGATTGCGCGACGCATTGGGGTAAGTACTTCGGCCATGTGAGCTCCTTGACGAACAGTTGTTCGTAATTCTAGGTGTTCCTACTCGAGAAATCAAACACCTGTTCGCTTTAAGTTGCCGCATCTTCACGCCTCGGCCGACCGTTGTGACCCGACGAAAGGTGAATCAATGAGTGTGACCGAAGTTGGGCAATGTTGGTTGGATGTCGCTGACGTATTGGCAGCCGGCGTGAAGCGTGTTCTGCTCTACGGACCTTCCGGCACGGGAAAAACGTATGCGGGTTTGCGTCTGGCAGTGAATGGGATCGCGGAGCGGCTGATCTGCACGGAAGATTTGACGTCGGGAGAGATAACCGGAACCTGGATGCCGGTTGGAAATGGGCGGTGGGAGTGGCGCGAAGGTCCCGCAATTCGGGCCTGGCACCATAACGGCACAGGC
>Ga0208740_1000071_pt1 | contig 40437 bp, 66 predicted proteins | sample CryBogCBE08Jun09_FD_184567 | JGI IMG/M metagenome (GOLD analysis project Ga0208740, IMG submission 184567) | Freshwater microbial communities from Crystal Bog, Wisconsin, USA - CBE08Jun09 (SPAdes) (version 2) | ecosystem: Environmental > Aquatic > Freshwater > Lake | place: Crystal Bog...
CCAATCTAATGAAGATGGTACACCAGCGTTCCCGGACATGATGATGTGTCAGTTGCCTTCATGGGGTCCGTATGAGGACTGGAATGACCCGAAAGCAACCGGTGGTTTCCAGTTCAGAAGTGCTCCCCAGACATATGATGAGGGTATGAAGCGTCTGGAGAAGCGTGAACCCGATTCATTCAAGGTTGAACGCCTTTCTCAGTGGGCAGAAGTCACCGACGCCTACCTCAACCCCAAGATTGTTGAGCGTATGTTTGAACCGTTTATAGACGCCTCTGGTGAACTTCGGGAACTCTATCCGATTAACCAAGGTACTATGGGTTTCATCTATCGTGGTCACTGTGACCCTTCAAAGTCCAACGCCAACACAGCCGCAATGATTTGCCACGTTGAACCTATCCCAGATCCGGAAGATGGTGAGATTTGGTTCCACGTTATTGTTGACTGGATTAAAGTCTGGGACCCGCAAAACTACGATGAACACCAGATTGACTATGAAGAGATTGAAGAAGAGTTGGTAGATACAATTGCCAGATTTAACACTCTAAAAGTCTTCTCGTTCGACCAGTACGGTGCATTTGTCACCCTACCACGTTTGAAGAAGCGACTCAAGCAGATTGGTCACAAGGCACAGGTTCGTGAAGAGCAGTTCCAGGACAGAAGTAACGATAAGAGAGCGGAGAGATTCAAGTCGGCACTTGGCCAGAATTGGGTCCACAGTTTCAAGGACTCTTACGGTCCTGATGCAACATGCCTCCTTGAACAAGAGTTAAAGTTCTTGCAGGAAGTTAACGGTCGTGTAAAGAAGCAGGACTTTGGTCCTATTCAAACAAAGGACCTTGCTGACTGTTTGATGGTCTGTGTTGACTCATTGCTGGAAGACAACTTCATTAAGTTGGAGATGAGAGATAAGCTTTCGGGGACTGGACTTGGTGTTGCAGCCCAAGGTGGTTACCACACTGGCCGAGCCCCTGAGTTCCAACAGCTGTCTGCAAGACAAAAACTCTCACGCTTTGCAACTTCAAGAAATACAAATCCGTATCCTGGTATGAAAAGAGGTGGTCGATGATGGGACCATTAAACAGAGCAATTAAGGCATTGAGAGAAGGCAGGGTTACGTCTACTCAATTGGTGCACAGAAGTATAGAGAATTTAGAAAAGCACAGTAGTGACTTAAACGTTCTTGCTTATAAAAATTTTGACAATGTTTTGGCAGAGTCAGCAAGTTTTGACTTGGGGATTTCTAGGGGTATTCTTGGTGGTATACCTACCCTAATTAAAGACCTCCAAAACGTACAAGGTATGCCTACTCGTAAAGGTTCGGTTGCTTTAAAGAACGCTGCACCAGAAAAGCAAGATGACACTACTCCAATGAGATTAAGAATGGCCGGTTCTGTTTTTGTAGGAAAGACTACATTACCAGAATTTGCTTGCAATGGTTTCACTGCCAATAACTTAACAGGAATTACTAGGAACCCCTGGAACCTTGAATTAAGTCCAGGTGGTAGTAGTGGTGGTAGTACGGCTGCTTTGTCTGCAGGGTTAACTTTAATTGCTACTGGAACTGATGGTGGTGGTTCTGTTAGAATTCCTGCAGGCTTTTGTGGTCTACTCGGATTGAAGCCTACAAATGGTGTCTTGGGTAGATGGCCTACGCCTGACTGGATGGACTATTCCACTGACGGAATCTTTGCCCATTCAGCAGATGACTTGCAACTACTCTATAACATTCTCAAAGGCCCAGTAGCTGGAGATCCAACTGCACCTACCATTGAAGCTATTAGAGCTATGGACCAGGTTAGACCTAAACCAAAAAGAATTTTTGCCGCAGACAGAACTAGTTCATTCGGACCACTCCCTAAGGAACTTAAGAAACACTTTGATGAAGCAGTTTTAGCATTTGGTGAACTGATGGGGGTGGAAGTTATTTGGAAAGACCCCAAAGAATTCTTCACTGATGGCAATCCTGACCTTGACTGGTACACCATTGTTTCTGCAGAAGGTTATGGTTCTTTGGGAGAAGAGTGGGTTAAGAAGAACTGGGATAAACTGTACCCCACCACTAAAGAGTTTTTGAATACTGGTAAGAAAGTAGACATTAATAAGTATTTAGAAAATCGCAGACGTAGATACAGCTATACAAGAGTAATGGACCAACTTCTTGGTCTAGACGGTTTACTGTTAACACCCACAAATGCTTCTTTAGGCTGGAAGGCGGACGGAAGTTATGAACCTCAGCCTAAAGACTACTCTGTATCCATTCAGAATGTCACAGGTAACCCTGCCATATCTATCCCATTCGGAATCTGTTCTAATAAACTTCCTTTTGGTTTACAGGTTACTGCACCACACTACCAAGACAACCGTTTGATACAAATAGCAAGTATGTTCCAAGAAGCCTATCCATGGAAACAACTTGCTCCAGGGTATAGAGGGTTTGAAGGTTTAATATGATGGATTGGAATTTAAGGTACTCTACTGAAAATAGTTCATGTCTTTTTTGTGGTGGTCCAAACCATTTGATGCACACTGCTATTAAATGGACTCCAGAAACTGGTAAAGTTACAGGACTTCCAAGGCCTAGTGTACCAGTAGACCCAGTTTATCAAGAAGAGTTTGGTATAAAGCGTACAATACCAATCCCATGGAATACAGATCCAGCAGATACTATCCCAAGGGGTCGAAGTGTCCCTACAACCACCCCAACACCGGATAGCGAAAGAAGCCACCTTTGTGTTAAGTTTGGTCTTTGCCCAATGTGTGGCAAGGGTTTTGAACCAGGTGAAATTACAAAAAGATGGTTAAGAAAAGATTACGGTACTTCTGGTGCAGAGTCTGACAACTACCCACTTCATGCAAAGTGTATGCAAGTAGCATTAATTCACTGCCCACATTTTAGAGACCAGACACCAGATAATTTTGAGACCGGTCCTTACGAAAAATTAAGAGCCAACGCTGAAGTAGAAGGCAAAGGGGAATTTATGAGGGATATTGAATAATGAGTGAAGAAGAGATTGAAAGAACACAAGAAGAAAACCACGACTTACTCTACTCCCGTTATGTAATGCTCAACGCCTTCAAGAATAAGAAGAGAAGAGCACCTACTAGTAGTAGTACTGATGATGCCTATGAACAGGGTAAAGGTCAACTTCCAATTGGTCCTATTGAAAAGACTGAAAAGGAAGAGGCGAACCCGTTGTTAGCACCCAATATGCCAGGGTACGACCCTAAGGACCAGAGGCATGGGGAACTCATCTCTCATCAAAAATATGGTTGTGATTGTGGTGCTTGCCTAGAAGGTGACAAACTTAGAAATAAGATGTTACTAGAAAACCTAGAACGCTCAATTAAAACTAGAACTAATTCTGACAGCGCCATGTTCCTCCAAGGCAACTGTAGTGGTTCAGGTGAAGAGGGTAGGACGAAAGCTTACAGCACTGATAAAGGTGAACGGCAAGAGTTCATTGACAAGAACTGCTCAACATGCCCTGTAAAATCTGGTTGCTTGAACTACGCCCTTGAACACTTGAGTGATTCAGAAGGCGGTTTGGGTGTTTGGGGTGGTACACATCCGGACGAAAGATATGGGTATAGCCGTCCCTTACAAGAGGGTAGTATTAATCCCTTAGATACCCGATGGTTCCCCGAATATAGAGAACCTTAGTAAAACCTTAGTTTTTACTTCTCACTAACCTTACCAAGCACGGAACCTAGAACTTCACGACCCGCAGTTAATTGGTTTTGACTATCTTCCAGTACACCTACAAGGTCATTCTCTTCCTCAAACCTCTTGAGTAGTTCTAGTACAGATTGTCCGGACATGACTGACAACTCTCTGAGCGCTGAACCCAGCACCATAGGGTAGTACTCTAGCATCTTACCAAACGTACCTAAGATGACTTCACCTGAAATGAACGCACTCTCGTTAGTAAATTCTTCTTCGAAACTCATATCCATACTCCTACTTTGACTTCGACTTTGACTTCTTGGCCTTGTCTACGCCAGTGAGTCCTTTGATTTCTTTTGCTAGAAAATATACGGCGGCACAACCCATGAGAAATACCATAACAACACTCCTTACTTGATGTGTTACTATTGTAATTGCCACCTCACGATAAATCAACCAAGTGGCCAACAAATATTTTGTTACGGCCATAAGTTTTTGGCCACAAAATTTTTTTGTTACGGCCAGAAGTTTTTGGCCACAAAATTTTTTTGTTACGGCCAGAAGTTTTAAGAACCCCAAAAAAAGGCCTTCCCCGAAGGGAAAGCCTCTTGGTGGATACGGAAGGTTTCGAACCTCCATACAGGTTATTGGAGTCCTTTTAAGGGGTCTGTGTTTTTCCAACTTAAACTACGTATCCAAGTGGGCAGTTAGTCGCATACCCAGGCCTTTGTCTACCACCAACTAGAATAGTACACATCCATGTTGTTTGCAAGTGCTTCTCTTGCATCTCTAATAAATGCTAAGTCCTTCTCCTTGTACTCTTCTGATGAATCTTCACCCCAGAAGAAACCACTTGATACAGGCAACTCACCACGAAGAACAGCAGTCTCAAGTTGTTCCAAGTCAGTAAGTGTAAGTCTTATTGGTTGGTTATTGAAAACTCTTTGTGGTTTTTCTGATTTAGACAACTCAATTATTTTTTCGCCCATCTCTTTTGTAGCATTCTGCAATGTTTCAAGCATTTCTGAGTCAATATCTATCCTCTCACCCTCCAGGTTGTAGGCAATAGCATTGATTTCAACCTCCTTTGCCAAACCACCAGGCGCAATATAACCCTCAAAGTTTTGGGCGTCTGCCTTAAGATTGAACAAGTTTTCCATCCACCCCTGCAAATACGGGTGCTTCCGCCACTCTGCAAGAAGTGCCATATTGGTTCTTTGCAACTCTGGGTGAACTTCGTTCAACTGCCAATAAACACAAAAATCTGTGTTCTTCTTATGCTTCTTTACTACATAACCATATTGGTCTAAGCCCATACTTATTCTTTCTCTAACTTAAGTTTCTTACTGCCCAAAGGTTTCTTTCCTGCTCATCCATACCACCCCACCAACCAATATCCATATTACGGATGGCTTCGAGACGGCATGTCTTTAGTACAGGACAATCTTCACAAACTTTTTCTAATATCTTTCTTACTTTACTAGTTGGTACCTCTGTATCATAAACAAACTCTGAAACATCCTTACCTTTGCAATTAGCAAACTCTGTCCAACCTTCCCTTGCGGGCCTAAGTTTTCTTGCTAAATATCTTACTTTTACTTTACTAGCAGACAAATTACTCTACCTCCACTGGGTCACTGAACCATGCTTCACGAGCAAAGGTCTTACCCCATTCATCTTGTACTACTTCATATGCTGCATCTACAGCATCTTCTGGGTCGTCTACTTTCACGATAACAGTAATGCCTACATTTACTCTGTATTCTTTCATTGCTTTCCTCCACTTACTTTCGGTTGACCAAGGTCTGCTAAACTGGCACTTACTACACCAGATTCATAACCTTTTTTGTCTTTTACTATTCTGGTTGGTGACTTAATTCTGTCAACTGATTCCCAGAACTCAAGTATTGCGTGTTCCTTCTTATTTAAGGCAAGGGCAAAATTGTCATTACCATTAAAAATTGACTCTTGTTCAATTTGAATCTTCTTTGCCTCCCTCAACCTCTTACTTATTGTTGAGGAGTAACCACCAAAGAAACTTTTCTTCCAAGAAGTTGTACCTCCTCCTTTGGGCATACTTAATGCTGCCTTACTAAACATGTCTATTACTAAATTCTTGTACATTACAAGAGTCAACTCAATGTCACTCTCATAACCATAAATTATAACGTAATCTGAGCCACGCAAGACACGGCAAAAATTCTGCCTAGCAATGGACCCAAGAAGGATACTCCTGTCAATAACATAAGGTGGGTCAATACTTACCTTCCGGTTAGAAATGACCTCACCCTTACTCCTACCAAATAGATCTGTTTCTTCTACCTGATACTTAGTCATTAACTCCTGAGCCTTTTGTTGAAATGCTTTCGCCTCTTCGACATAAGGGGTACTGTTTGCCTTTTGAAGTAAACCTTCAACTTTTCTTACTACATCTTTGAGTTTTAAGTTCAAACCTTCTCCTTAGTCTGTCTCATCAGTTAGGGTAGACTAACTCCCTAAAACCCCTTACGGGGTTTCGACTATAAGTCATACCTTCTTTCGTAGGCAACCTCTGCAAGATGAATGTCATAAGGGTCCACATAGTCATCAGGCTCTGGTGGGTCAAAGTCATCCTCTGACGCCCAATCCTCCTGATGCTCATTCGCCTTACCACACTCTGAACAAGTCCAGTCAAAGCACAAAGTACCTGAGTTACCACGACCGTAAATTGTTGCTTCTCCTTCTACATCCTCGGAGTTACCACATTCACAAGTTACCGTGCCTTCCCAGGATTGTTCGGTATCCCAATCATTAGTACCACAGGCAGAACCACAGCCTGGAATTCCACAACCTGCACACATACTTACTCTCTCCTTAGTCTATCATCATCAGTATGGGGCAACTATATCCCATAGACGCCCGAAGGCGTTTCGAAACTTACTCTACTTTGTACTTCTTGATGGTGACACAGTGAGCTTCTTGGTCCTTTTCTTCACCGTCAATTATGTCCCGCACAAGGAAGAATGCTCGAATTTCTCCGTCTTCGGAAATATTCCAACCTTCACCTACTGCGTAAACTTTCTTACCCGGTTGGTCCTTTGAGTACCATTCTTCAACGGCTTTTCGAGCATCTTCTTGTTCTTTGTAGATCCCAAAATAGATGCTCTTCATTACCTTTATGGGGTCACCTTCAATCACCATAGAGGTTAGCACAGTTTCTACAGCCCAAACTTTCATTATTCCTCCTTGGTCTATCATCATCAGTTGAGGATAACCACACCCTCAAGACGCCCGAAGGCGTTTCGAAACTTACTTCTTACTTCTTTGGAAAAGAACAACCCAACTAGTTACAACTATTACAACCAATATAACAAATAAATCAAAAAGGATAACCATCATTACTCCCAATCATTGTAAGGACAAGTTGTGCCTACTCGGTGCCAAGCACCCTCACCTTCTTCATTGTGTTCATTACTACAAAAGTACAACTCTGGGTCATCATTTGGACTCGTCCAGTCACAACCTAAACCGTCTGTGTGACCACAGGCCGGGTAATCTTCACACATTGCCATAATTCAATCTCCATTCTGGATTTCTAGACACATACAGTCGTAACCATTGGCATAGTTACTACAACAGAATTCAACCTGTACCTTTTGGCCAAATGCATTACGCATCCAACCAGGAGGCAAACTATCATCCTCTACATCTGAACTGAAATTAACTCTGTACGTCATTCTTCCTCTCCTATCTCTGCAATAGTCCAATCGGTCCAGTCAATGTTGTCCCACCAGAAGTCGGACTCTGTTGACTTGTCAATTTTTTGCTGACGATCCAGCCAATCATTTAACTTCTCATGGGCTTCTTGGGCACTGTTTGCCTTAATAGCAATGTCCATAGAAACTCTTGTAAAGTATTCTTTCATTTCTACTCCTCTGTTACTTCGTGAGTACAACAAGAACTGCAGTCACCGCAGTCACCACAACGACCGTCACGACTTGCTAGTTCGTAAAACTTACCGCAAGTGTCACAATCTCCTAATTCTGCATCCATGTCAATCAAAAGACCATCTTTTACCGTCATGTTGGTGTGGATAACTAACTCACCATCCATATCTTCACCAAAAATTGCATTTGGTAAAAACTCACCAATCTTTTCTGCTAACTCTTGCAATTTCATTTTTACTACCTTTCTTCCTTTCCAGGAGCGCCCTAAGACAGATTCGAACTGTCATACTTAATCCCGACTGACTAGGGCTGTTTACTACAAGTTATACGGAGTCAACTCAACACCAAAATAATCTTGCATGCCTTCCTCTATACCGCACGGTGAACAGATTTCTGTCTTATTGTCTATTCGACCTAAGGCAGGAAACCCCGTCCACTCTTCTTGACAACGAGGACAAATAAATTTCTTTACTGACATATCTATTCCTTACTCATTTCTTTTTCGTGGATACCACCACATTCAACAGAAGGCTTGATAACTTTATCCAGAAAATTCTGTGATATTGAAGTAACATTGCCATCAGAATCTGCAATACCAGTCAGTATGATTGGACCAACAATGTAAGCTGCATCTTTCTTTCTGTGTTCTGCATTCCACAATGCTTCAGCGAAGAAGTTGCGCTCCATATCTAAAAGCAAACCTTCATCGTGAACCCAAATGTCAATACCCAGAAACGGTAGTGCAATGCAATCAAAAGGACCACCAATTAGTTCCCTAAGTTTGCCACCAAACTCCTCAACTGTAAAGTCGATTACGTCTGTCTTGCCTTCCGGCGTTATGTATACTGCTTTCATACCTCTCCTTTGTTATCCCTTGCGGGAGCGTCCCAAGGTGGATTCGAACCACCATACATCACCCCGACTGGTTGGGACTAATCGTACTTAGTAACAAGTACCGCAAGTGCAATGGTCGTGACCACCACTCTTGCAACGTTTACTGGCATTGTGAGGAGGCATCATTGGATCACCGACCCTTTTCGCCTCTTGACAATAACCGCAATCTTCTACATATTCAGGAATTCTAACTCCTTAGAAAGTTGTTCTTCACAAATTGAACACAAATCTTCTTCCTTATCGGTAACTTCACCGCATTTTACACAAAGATTAGTCATAAACTTACTCACTATCTAGTTCTTGGATATATTCATCTACTTTAGCAAACTCTTCTGTTACATCTTCCTCCACCAACTCCATAATTTCTTTTAAGAATTTAGAATTGGTTGAAAGTTGCTCTAACAATTCAGTTGCTCTCTTAAGTGCCTCCTTGTGATTGTTAAGATGAGTGTGACCTGGGTCCCCATTCAAGTGTTGCAACTCATGCCAAATAACTGGCATTTCTTGGGAATTTTTAACAATAGTTTCACCCTCTGGTGGGTGCTTCTCTGCAATGTGCCTAAGTACATCTATATAGGACAACATCTCAAATAAACCATTATAAACTTCTTTATCACTCATACTTACTCCTTATGGTCTATCATCATCAGTTGGAGACAACCACCTCCCCAAGACGCCCGAAGGCGTTTCGAAACTATTTCTCAATTTCCCAAGGTTCTTCGTCTTCATCTACTTCACAGTCAACACAATTATTGTTGTAGCACTGGTCACAATATTCTCCGTCAGAAGGTTCAGAACAGCAAACACATTCTTCTGTGTCTGCTTCTTCTTCTTCCAAATCAACATCAAACCATTGCATGGTTACCATTAGCAAGTGACTGTAGTCACCTGAAGTTGCCTCGGTGTGGAATGCTTCAACAAACTCACCCTTACCTGCACTCTTCAATGCACGTTGGGCACGTCCTAAGATACTAAAAGCATTTGCATCTTCTCCCACTAACTTCAGTGGAACGCCTGTCTTACTCACAATTCCTCCTTAACCTGTCTCATCAGATTGGGTAGGTCAACTCCCAATTACCCCCTATACAAGCGGGGTTTCGACTAAAAACCTTTCCTTTCTTCCTTGGCTTTCTGGATAAAATGACGCAAATTAGTTGGTCGAGAAACGTAGCGCTTTGTACGCAACATCTCAACTGCATCACTAACTTTGTACGCAGTCTTAATATCGTGCTTTACAACCAACCGGGCACAATACATTGAAAGATCCGTAGTACGCCGGTCATCTTTACCAGTTACCAAACCGTCACAAACCCAGATAATCTGCTCTCTACGCTTACGCCGCTGGATTGCATAGTTAAGCGCAGGGCCGTCAACACCATTGCCCCCATTGTTGTAAGGAACCTCACTAATGTCAGGAACTTGCTTACCACGGTCTGCCAAAATGAACAGATTGGGGACATCAGTTGACTTACTGCGGTGACTATAAGCCATCACAAGTGCACCTGGAGCAGCATCAAGGATTGCCTGAATGTCACTATTACTTAGTGACATTGAACCACTTACGTCAATTAAGACGATACCGCCGTCAATTGGCTTCTTACGACCAAAGATACGACGATGTGGATCGGTAAGCAAACGCTCTGGATAACGAATGTCGGTACCAAAAGAGTCACTCTTGTACTTACGCATGAGTGACTTCTGAACAACCTTGGTACGATTGACACTCTCATCAATGATAAGCTTGGCAAAACCAACATTCACTCCATCATCAATGCCCGGACCGTCACCGGAACCAGCAACATCACTGGAACTTAGGATATACTTCTGGGCAATCCGTGCTATACGCATGGTATAAGAAAACCCATACGGAATAGTTACACATTCCGAATCCGTAAGTGCATAGTTCCACCTATCGGTATCTTTGTAGTTGGAAAGCGAACCGTAATAGTCCATCTCATAGACAATCTCGTTACTCATCTCTCTGAGTTGAACGGCCCACTCCTCATTGTGCCGGCGAACACCGACCAACAAAGAATTGAACGCCTTGGTACCTACGAGTGCTAACCCGCAAGTCACAAGAATGTTCCAGGCATTACCTGTACCATCCTCTGCCAAACGCTCACCCAACGTAGTTTCTGAGCCATTCTTGAGAATGTCAGTGTTGAAACCAATCAACTTAGAAACACGATTGATACGGACTTCCTCCGCGGAGTGCAAGATACCCGGTGCATAACCATTAGCTAACAAAGCAAAAGACTTTGCATCGTTAAGACCTATGCGAATACGCAAATTCTCTCGGTTACGATAAAACTTTGAGGCCTCGTCACGCAATACCGTAGTTCTGAAAGTGTGAGTGGTAAAGTCAACAGAAGTGTCCTCTGGGTTGAGGATTTCTTCGACTTCCCACTTCACACGAACAGACTTGTCGGTATCCGAGCGGAACGCTGCCAGTGCCTCTGGTAGAGGAATAACAGCGTCCGCCCGCTTGAACGAGACTTTCTTAGGAGTCTCGCCGGCCATTACAGGTTACCGATAAGGAGGGTATCTTGGATTGACTCTGCGATACCCTTACCAAAGGCGAGTTCCGCTGCCTTAGCAACGTCGAACACCTCTGACAACTGGACATACGCAAGGAAACCACGGAGTGAAACACGACGCTCACCCTCAATACTGCACAACTCACGAGCGATAGGACGCAAGTATTCTGGCAGTGTAAGGAGGGCAGACGGGTGTGGCTCGGTGACTGCAATCTTAACCGGAAAACGGTCGTAAAGTGCAGGGTCCAACTCTCGCAAGTCTACCAAGTTAGTGGTCATAACCACATTGAACCCAGGCTGAGGAGAAATACGCTCACCCGTAGGAAGAATGTGCTTAGCACTTGCATCGGTGTCGGTGTAAGCCAACAACAATGAAAGAACGTCACCACTGGCACGGTTAACCTCGTCAATAAGGAGACGACGACCATAACGCCAGGCACGAGTGCCCGGACCGTCGTGGTACGTGTAAGTTCCCTGCTCGTTAGGCATAAACATGCCCTCGATGGAGGAAACAGTCATCTCTTCGTGACAAACAATGCGGTCCACTTCCTCGCCCTCACTGAGGCCGAAGTTGAGTGCTGCATAGGACTTACCAATGCCTGGCTCACCCGAGAGGATGATACGACCAACAGGGGACAACATCGTGCCCTGAATGTCTTGCCAACATTCTGGAACTGGGAGGCCCTTGTAAACCTCGTCAATAAATACCTTTGTCATTTCTGACTCCTTCTAGCCTGTCTCATCAGTGCAGGGAGGCTATCCCCTACATACGCCTTACGGCGTTTCGACTAGTACCTCCTATCTTTCCGGTCCTGGATGGTTACATATACCCGAGCAGCACTGGATGGAATGCTTACTGCAAACCAAAATGATGCAACCCAAAGGTAATGGGCTTCGTGATACCAGAAGGCCTTACCGATGTAGAACCAAAAAACAAGGTTTGCAAGTCCACTAACTGCTAAAAGTGACAAACCAAACCATCTAACAAAATCTTGCAAATGCTCTCTAACTGTTTTATTCATTCCTCTTTTTCCTTTCTGGGTAACTTACCCAAGTGATGGTACGAATTAGGAAAGTAACTCGTACCACCACTTGAGTAGTCGGAATTTCTCCCGACTACCAAGAGTTGCTGGGTTGCCCTCTCGGGCAATGACCAACTACTTGTCCACCTTAGGAGTGAACTGGATGAGGATGAACTGACTGTGACGACTCTTCATCGTGCTACTGAAAGTCATCCCCTTGCGGTTTGCGATACCTGCTGCAATGTGCCTGAACAGGTGGATGGACCGGTGGTTCATCTGGTTACTGAGTCGCAACTCCCAGACTTCACCGTTGGTCCAATCGCTCCAAGGAAGGTGGTCCCAGCGGTATTGCTTACCGCTCTTTGATACCACCGGGTAGATGTCTACCTTGGTTGGTACCTTGGGTGCCTTCACCGGTGCACTCTCGACAACTACTGGCGCAACTACTGGCGCTGCAGTTGTGACTTCCTCACTCTTTGAAGTCCCCAAGATTGCAGGTACCAGGTCCATGTTGTTCTGAATGAACATCACTGCCTGGTCAAGAGTCGTTGGCGCACCGAAGATTGCCGTGACTCTTTCCTGGACTTTGGTGATCTCACTTAGTGTGAGCTTTGCGGGGTCAAATGGTGCAACCATTAATGACTCCTCCTTTGTTAAACTGACTAGCAATCTGCCATCATCAGGCATTGGGCGATTACCCCCAACACTATCCCCCGAAGGGGATTTCGGCTAAGCTTTAAACTTTTACCTTGTTGTGACACTTACAACACGTCACTACATCTCCCGGATTCTCAAGAACCAATGTCTCGAACTCCTCACCTGCAAGATGGTCGAATAAACTCTCATCTAGGTACATAGAATTCATTGCACATTTCTTGCAATAAAAACTACTTGAGAAGCCGGGAAGTTTGTCAATAAGCGAATAAACTAATGTCACTTACAAACTCACCTCCCATTTGAGATAGCCTTTTTCGACTAACTTCTGGTGAATACCGGAATCGGAACTGTCAACTTCTCCCAGGTCGAACAACTCAGGAACTGAGATGTGCATACCATCCCAATCAAGATCCGCATTGAAAGTTTCTTCAAACTTCTCGTTAGGACCATCCTGCAAACTTTCGAAGTCAAAGTCAAACCATGGGCTCGACTCCTCGACAACGTAAAGCATGGATTCTTCACCCGTCTGGACCATTGTCACGCCTTCGATTGGCTTAGTGCTGCTAGCGAATTCGTCAATCCAGCGAGTGAACTCACCCGGATAGTAACTAGCAAGCTTTTGCATATTCTCACTAAGAACCTCACGAACATACGCATCAACAGAAGATCTATTAACAATTTCTTCGCCGGAATAGCCATAAAGACCACGACACCAGTAACCATCAATAACTCTTAATTTCATGATTCCTCCTTAACCTGTCATCCTCAGTACGTAGCGGTTAACCTACGCAGACGCCCCTTTCGGGCGTTTCGACTACTTTACTGGCTTCTGATTTGCGAGACGTACCAACGAGTCATAAACTTCGTTGTAAATTGTTGAAATTCTTGAAACTGCAACCTTGAACTGCTCTCGCTCTTCAATCTCTTCTGGCATTACCTCAACCATCTGGTTCAACACACTTCCTGCCATAGCAATTGCTTGCATTCCGTCAAACCAAAGGGACGCTGGTAATGTGACATCTAGAAGATTGTCAGGGTCAACTGATTTTCTGTCAAGAATGTCTAGAATTGACTCTAGTGTACCCTTGACCTCATCTGACTCGTCAAAATTTAACTCTATGTTCATTTCTTGCTCCTTTTTGTCTGTCATCATCAGTGCTGGTAGACAAACCCCAACAGACGCCCCTTTCGGGCGTTTCGACTAGTGCTTTACCGCTTCTTTAATCTCAGCAAAACCTTCTGCGTAGATTGCGGTCTTCCTCTCCAAGTGCTCAATGTGAACCTTCTGGATCTCGATGGTGCGGTCCTTTGTCTCAACCATCTGGTTAAGCAAAGAAATGCTTTCCTCGAGGGAAACACGCAATTCTACTAATTTGATAGCAATCTCTTGGAGGTGTTCCGTTTTGGTAATCTCCTTGATACCGCTAATCATTTCCTCTGGTGTAATGTCCACCATGTTTCCTCCTTAGCCTGTCTCATCAGTGTTGGTAGGCGAACTCCAACAGACGCCATCCCGGCGTTTCAACATTGCCTTCCATTAGCTGCTCCCTAATCCTCCCAACCAGACAGGACTTTGTCTACGGGGCACTACAGCTGTTTGCACCTTGTACTACATATCAACTCCTTTGTTTGATTTCTTACGGCGGTGTGTGGTCTAACTCCTCAACAACCGAACCATTCTCTAAAAAGTCGGTCACTGCTTTGACTTTTTCTAACTTTGTCCACAAAAAGTGATACATACCTTCCGGTAACTTCTCACCTTGGTCAGCCAAAGTCTCAAGAAATTGCATTACAACAACAATCCCTGAATGAATCTGGTCAATACGCTGACTAACCAGTTCATCCAGGGACTTATCTTCATTGTTGTACGAACCCTCCATGAACTATCGCACCTTTTCGTGAATAGCCCATGACTTAGCACATATGTAAACAACCTCTCGTTGCACTAGTGGCTTGAGAATGAAGTTCTTAACAATGTGCTTATCAAGTTCTTTGAGATTGCTCATCTTTGCTACTTCCTACGCAACTTGCGAACCTTCCGCAAAGTAACTATATTCCAGACAGCAGCTGCAATGCAGATTGCATCTAGAATGTAGCAAAAAATGTACAAAATCCTCATCTTTGATTCTCCTTACTTGTCTTTGTCTATCACATAGTAGACATAAAAAAAGACGGCAATCAATCAACTTGCAAACTTCACAAGTCAATTGACTGCCGCCTTTAGTGGGTAACATTACGTCGGACTGAGTATAGTTACCCTATCAACTCAACCTCTAGATGTATAACTCTTTTATACCTTTCGGTAAGGGAATTCCATCAGTCAACCCTTTTTTATGATTTGTCTCATCAGTGTAGGGCAATCACCTACTACAGACGCCCTCCTGGGCGTTTCGACTATTCTCCGTTAATCTCGACAATTGTCCGCATTTCTGCAATCTCCGGGAAAAAGTTCTTCTTGAACATTTCCTGTGCAACTCGGAAAGCAGCAAACTCATCTGCAACATTCTTTCCTTCCGTCGCACCACCGAACATACCGCACGTACCAACCTCAGCCGTAAACGGAACTTCCGCAATACCGCTTGGATATACCGTCAAGTAATTCATGCTCGGATCTGGGAGTGTGTCTTCCAACTCCGCAATTGCCTCTGGCGTAAGCATGTTAGCGTTTGGATTCATATACTCCGGACGCTCAAACTCTGGGTAACAACCCCACGCCTCTGGACTATACGGATCTTCGCCTTTAACCCACTTAAAAGTTGCCTTCATGACAATTCCTTTCTCTCTTTGCCTATCTACTGTAGACATAAAAAAAGGCGATAACCAGTCAACTAATAAAAGTCAACTGATTATCGCCTTTAGTGGTTTATCTCATCAGTGTGAAAGTAACCAACTCTCACAAACACTCCCTTAAGAGTGTTTCGATACGTTTACTTAGCTAATTCAAGATAAGAAATCAATTTCTCAATTTCTTCCAAGCCTAACGCAATGTTGATTCTCGCCATGCGGTCTCCGGGACGGGTGACTAGGATGTCCACCTTACCACTACCATACACTAATACTTCTAATGTATTACCGCATGACTTACAAGCGCAACCAATCACATGGTTACCCTCAACAGCAACTAACAACTCATCCATTGTCACGCCCACTTTCTAATAATCGAAACCAACTTCTTACGAGTCGGATTCTTTGTGAAATCGTACACGTCTAGCGAAAACCGAAATGCCCGCCTTACTGAACGACTACGTACTACCTTAAACATAACAACTACTCCTTACTAAACCATAAACATACACACTTACTATACAACTAGTGTGCCTAATGTATTTACGGTATACTATGAAAAGGACTGGCTTGCCCCTCTCTCTCACTACTTTAACACCGCTTACTTTACCGTCTAAACCGCCTAACTTGACGTCTAACGGGTTAACTTCCGTAAACAATGCTCTCTTATGGCCACTTATGAATGGACCCACAAAAAAAAGGACCTGACCACACATTTCTGTATGGCCAGGCCCCTTCGATTGTTACTTCTTACTACTGAACCGCGTACTTCTCGCAGGCCTCGATGAACAACGACCACGGTGCCAAAATGGGCGCGAGGTCAGTGGCCATGGGGTCACCCTCGTCCTCTTTGACTGCTTCGCCCAACGGCCACTCGCACTTGAACTGTTCGTTCTTGACGATAACCTGACCGAAACCCGTCATCTTTGCGAATGCCTCCGCCGCCTCTGCCTCCGTCGTGATTGATGCCACGATGTCCGACAAACGACGAACCGTGTCCCCGACAAACTTGATCTCCAAGTCCACAACCGTGACCTTGCTGAACTTCTTTGCCGAACGTGCCTTCTTGGCCAACGTGAAATCGATGTTCTCCTTACGGAAAAACTCCGAACCGATGACCATGAAGTCCAACGCCTTGACCGCATTGCCCTTCATTGCCTTGCGAATGAACTCCAACCCCTCAAGACCCAACACGTCTTCCTGGCTGGGGTCCGTTGAAATGCCACGGCCACCACCTGATGAACGATTGCTCTTAAGGCCTTGTGTTGCAAACGCCTTGAAATCCAACTGCTTTGTCATGCCTGACTCCAATAACACATACGCCCCTTCCGGAACGACCAACGACCACGGCGGCCGCTGGATTTGTACAACAACGTCCACGCAAACATAATTTCCGCGACGTGTCATCATTGCACACGGCCAAACACATCACAAATGTCTGTGATTATGTGTACGGCCAACCGCCAACATACGTTGACGTAGCGGACGAAACGTGCATTATTCGCCCACGAACAATCATCGCATACGGCCACACACGTCACAAGTTCCTCATAATATTCACACGGCCAACGGCCAATCCCCGGGGCTAGCTTTCTAGCTGGAACAAAATTTTGGGGTCTTTTAGCTAGGTATATATGGGGGGGGCAAGAGTTCCTATTTTATAAAAACACAATCTCTCTCTATAGGGTGGGGGGTAAAAAAAAGCTGAACAAAATTTTTGGGGTTTTTCTTAAAGTCAACCCGGGGAATGTAAATTAGTAATTTACTTATACTATTTAGTATGAACTGGTCTATAAGATACGCAAGTGAAAAAACAGCCGGTGAGTACTGGAATGTCGTAAAAGATATTTTTAAAGGCATAGGCACTGACCTTAGGGATATGTTTTCTCCAAACCGTGATGCTTTTGGTAACTTAAAACGTAATCCTTCTCAATGCAAAAAATGTGGCAGAGACTTTGAAGATGCAAAACACCCCAAGCAAAACCTATCATATTCAGACTATTGGACACTATTAGAAACAGGTCAACATCACTTATTGCCACAACAACGTAGTAATAACAATGATGACTTTTGTGTGCATTGCGATGCAAAAGACAGTTGGTTTGTTAAATGAACTGGTCTGTTAGATATGCACAAGAGTTTAAAAGGACTAACTACTCCGGGTATCTTGTAAACAATAAACAATCACTACTAGACACTCTTAAGACTTCAGGTATTGAACCAAAGCACGAAAAACTAATAGCTGAACACATCACGCATAAGTATCCGGATAAAGAAAAAGCCCCTGATGCCTCTAGTGCTGAAGTCTACGGGTATGCACATAATGAAGGCGTAGACGCATTGCTAATGCGGGTGAACGGAAGTACCCACCGCGCTGACGGTACCCCTTATCACGTAACACTGAGTGTAGCGGGCGGACACAAGCCAGTAGAAAGTGGACCGATGTTACAACAAGCACTTGAAAACAATACTCATACACCACTCAAACCATTTACCATCCCGGTAACTTCATTTTAAGATACTATGAACTGGCGTGAACGTTATATAAAGAAGTCTGGTATTGCAGAAGATGCTGGTAACTATCTTAATAATCCAAATAATATAACTAGACTAACTGATGAAGCTACAAAGGACTGGGGTACTCATACTTTCATCTGCTCTCACTGTGGACCTAGTAAAAGACATGGTCATTTGGTTACATGTCAAGGGTGCGGAGCTCAAGAAAGTTTAAGTCGTACTACAGATGAAAATGTTAAACCATCATGGGAAACTTATTATATGGGTGAAGATGACAATGGTCCAGTATTTAAAGGATGGTGCCCTAGATGCCAATAAATTGGAATAGGCGCTACACAAATGAAGAACTTGGCTTTAATGATATGGTCAGGCAGACGGTACAGCAAGAAGCAGAAGAAAAGATGGACCACCATGCGGGGGAAGGTGAACACCATCTCCGTCGTGCTGAAGACCATGAGGACAGAAATAACTTTTTATTCCACCTGCATACCCTTGCCGCCCGTGCCCATGATTTAGCTTTTCATGCTTGGAACCATGTATACAACAATATTGATAACCCTACCGGTTTTGGTGAATATGACGAAGGATTAACTCAAAGTCTAAGAACCCATGCTCGTGATGCCACTAGTCACGCAAGTCATGCCTCAATGCTAGCTGAGAGTGAAGAAGAAAAATGAATTGGTCACAGAGATATGCAACTAGGAATATCCCCGCTCACTGTGTATTTTGCGGTGGTGCCAACCACTTACTAAGGACAGCTAAGAACTGGTCGGAAGAGTTAAGAGACGTTACTGGTCTACCTAGACCAAGTGTTCGAACTACTCCATATGAACAAGAGTTTTTTAATGTAAGAAAAAGAGTTCCCATCCCATGGGCAACTTCTCCCCAACATGCTGAATATGGTGAGGCAGACCAAAACTTACCCTTCCCGGATTCTGAAAAACAACAAAGGGCTATTACTGAAGGGGTATGCCCAAATTGTGGTGAAGGGTTTGAAAAAGGCGAAGCTGCACAACGTTGGATTAGAAAAACAAAAAAGGGTATAGAACCAAGTGGTGGCAAGGCAGATAACTATCCCTTGCATACTGAGTGCATGAGACAAGCAAGAATTTTTTGTCCACACTTAGTTAATTCACCAGAAGAAAGATTTGAATCTGGACCTCATGAAAAATTGAGAGTTAATGCTATGCAAGAAGGGTCACCGGCACCATGAGTTGGAATACTAAATACTCTCACAGGGACCATCACCCATGGCCTCGTATTCATAGTGATGCTGCTAGTCATGTTGCGCTAACTGACCACCATGATAACCAATTAAGAGCTATCATGGACAGCTACAACGACCAAGGAGCTCTAGAAAAGTACAAAGCTGCATTTGCAGACAGGCCTGGTGTCATAGATGACCACCTTATAATGCACAAGCATCCAGTTTTTCTAGAACTGTATGGCCACCCAGATCATGAGCATGATGATGATGATATTGACACCGACATTCCAGAAACTGTACCACAAGAGGTGCATCAGTCGGTAATAGCAAGTAAAAATTGGTCTATTCGTTACGCAAGTGACTTAAGTCAAGAGATGATGGACCACTTTAATAGAAAGTGGAATCCACAAGATATTTGCCCAGATATGGCAACTTCAGAAGGCACTTGTAAGTTTTGTAACCACCCAGAGTATTTAGCTTGGGAACATAAGAAGTTGCATGGAGAATACAATGGTAACGAATTTTTTGGCCACTGGCCGGTAGGTGAAAGTTTAATGCAAGATAATACTTGGATGAGACAGAAACATGGTATAAACATTTGTCTTACTTGTAAGCAAAAAGAAGAAGAATTGAGAGACCAATGAACTGGAATGAACGTTACGCACAAGAAAGTGATGTAAAGCCATACCAAATAGATATGTATGGTAGAATGTTATCACCAGACCGCTCACGTGTCCCCTTTCACAAAGCATACCCCCATATACTTAGAGAGTATGACAGTTTGATTGAAAATGCTCATGATGAAGATGCAAGAAAAACAGTACAAAGAACCCTAGAATTAGCTAGAGGTGCTTATAAAAATCCAGATACTTTAATTAAAATTTACAGATTTGCCCCTGAAGGTTCCAGTATTAATCCACGTGACTGGGTTACCGTTGATGACTCTAATGAAGGTGACAAAAGTTTACTAACAAAGCAAGTACCAGCAAGCCACTTGTACACTCATTTTAGTCCAAATACTCAAGGTCACTACTCCATTCCTACCATCGACCCCTACATGGTACCTCACTGTAGTTACTACCCCCATGTTATAAACCCTTGAAATTTAGGGGAAACTGGGGCTACCGCTAAAAACTTAAGTTTTAAAAGGAAAATATGAATAGTCCACTTGCTATTTTTAATAACTGCCCACTATGTGGTAATGAACTAGAGCCACACCATGATTAAATGTAAATCCCTTAAAAACTTATACATAGAGTTTATACTAATGAGGAAAAATGTCACCATTTAATTCAAAAATAGCAACAGTTCCTTTTCAAGGCAGTAATCAAGTTGAATTTACGCCTGATAATACTGATTTTAAAGAGCACTTCCGCCTTAACCAAAGGACTATGAGGAGTGATTACTTAAATAGAATCAGTAAAACCGGTGAAGAACCAAGTTCTCTTGCAGATGAAGCCTTTGGAATGGGTGGATTTTCTACTTCAGGCCCTCACCCTTCCTTACTTGGCAGGTCACTTGACCAGTTTTCTGGTATTAGACTGGTACCAAAGGTAGCACCAGGTAAGACAAAAAGAACAACACAAATGCTTCGACAAAAAGCTTTGGCAATTAACCCGGAAAATCCTGGTTTAAACCAATATTCTGAGCCCCTTCCTGGTAATCCTAGTGAAGTTACTCTTGGTCACCTACTACAAACTCCTAGTTTTTTGGTAACTGGTGCAGATGGTACCCCAAGATCCCTTGGTTCTGTTGAAGATTCTAACGGAGTCACTCACGATTACCACCCAACCACTTCACTTACACGAGGATTAATTGTAGAAAGGCATCTTCGTGAACAAGCTATGCAAAGACTTCAGAGTCACCCTGCTATAAAAATGCACGCTGGTGAAATTAAATGGACTCCAGAGGCACATAATGCTGTTCAAGAGGAAGTTTCTAAGTTTAAAAGGAATGTTCACGGACTTTATCACGGTGGTGGTGTTACTCTTGAAGATGGAACTCACATTCCATCGGTATTTTTGTCAAAAAATGCAGCAGGTTTTATTAGTGACGTAGATGAACACTTTGAACCTCACCCGGAGGACCGTAATCTATGGGACAAAGCCATTACTGCTTTTGGTAATGTTACAAAAGGTACCGGTACTAGAACAATGAGTGATAGAGCTCACTCCCCCTGGGCTCAAGTTTACGATACTTCCTTCCAAAGAAGAATTGAAACCGGTGATGATGAGACATTAAAGGATGTTTTTAAGACACACCTTGGTGAAAGTGGCCAACATAGGTATGTTGCAAGTGCTCCAACAGCACCAACTAGTTTAGAAACCAGTATTTGGAAGACTGCACTTGCAGACAGGATGAGAAAAGGTACTAGAGGAATTAGTTCTGGTATCCCTGAACCTAGTCAAGCTGAAAAAGCTCGTAGTCCAGAAGTAAAAGAATTTAAAAAGAGAAGGTTTTCTTCATTAAAAGCTAGAAAATTTTTCTTTAACCCCAGTAAACTCAAGTAAACTCAATTTGACAACCAGAAAATAAAAAACCATTATATATAATGACTTGTGAAAGTCTAGAACAAGTCATTATATAGGAGTGAACATGAGCGATTGCAAAAATGGTAACTGTAAGAGTTGTAACTGCAAGCAAAGCCAATCTATAGGTGAAACCAGATATGAGTTTTTTGACAAGCTTGAAAAGTTTGTTAAGGAAGTAGAAGAAGTCGTTACTCCTGTAGGAACCGGTTACACTCTTTCACTCAGTGACCCTGGTACTAAGGATGGGTATAAGATTTCTTTCAGTAGGAAGATCACCGTCTTTGAGTTTTACAATCTTTTTGAAGAATACTTTGATGGCTCAAACGTACAAATTGATATAGTCAATGAAGAAGATTTAGACTAAATGTAATTTCCTTCAGCTGTCACATTAGTGGTATGACAGTTGAAGAACACAATCAAAATGTAACTCATCATTACACTGTCCACTACCCTCCTCACCCTGAACGCACTTCTGATCCACATTACGTGGACTTCAACCACTTTCGCAAGCAGACAAAAGATACTGCTCAGTGCACCATCGGTTTACACAGAAATGACTTCAGTGAGTGTGATTTAATAAACCCCCTTGAACTTCATCATGCTCATGTAGAGTTTTCTTTACAGAATGGAGTTGACCTGAAATGGCTAGAGGCAGACTATCCAGGAATTTCGGACCCCGAAGCCGTAGGCGCGTGGGTAGAGAGCGCAAAAAACTTGGAATGGTTATGCCTTTTTCATCACAGAGGCCACGGCGGTGTTCATGTGACTGCGGCTTCTGACTTTGAAGCTGAGAAATATGTTAGAGGACTTATTAAATGAACTGGACTCAACGTTACGCTGCTCAAACTAGAAGTGAAGCAGTAGAACAAGCTAAGAAACTTAAGGCACTTGCCAATGACAAAAGTGCTGGACCTGGCGAGTCTTCCAATGCCAACCAGTTCCTTCAAAGATTGATTGAAAGACACAGTATAACTCCAGAAGAGTTAGGTGAAAGTGTCAGTAGACCTCAAACACCTCCTCCCGGTCCTAGTGACTTTGCAAAAACCATTAATGATGTTTGGTCCCAAGTAAACCAACGTAGAAGGCCATAGTAATGAAATGCTCAGCTGAAGGGTGCAATTTACCCTATAGAGTCCTAATTGGTACGCCTGGTAGTTCAACCGGTGAACCATTTTGTGCAACCCATGCCTTATTTAAGTGGCAACAAAATAAAAGTTCTCCGGAGAGAGATGAACTAGCACCAGTTATTGATATTAAGACACGTAAGAGAATTGGTAGTTGGTCTAACAGATACGCTGGTAGTAAGTATGATGCTGCTCGGCAAGAGTATTTAGCAAAATTTGTTTATAAAGGTCTTAAGAATACAGATGCAGCTAAAAAATTCTATGCAGAACAAGTTTTACCACATAAACCAAAACCTGGTGGTCAATCGGACACTACAAGTCGTGATTTAACTCCATCAGGACCAATGAATTTTGGTGTAGCAATGAGCCACCCACATTATTTAGGTGATGGTTGGGCTCCAGGTACTGGCAACCCACAAATAAAGGAACCTAGTGGAGAATAAATTACGTAAATCAGGTAAGTTTGGTAAACTAGCACCACAAATCCCTGCTGGTTTAAATATGCTAGCAAGTTACCTTACCAATCCATTACCAGAGGCACCAGATAGTGTTAGTGTACCTTCAGTTGATAACTGGGATATGCTAGGGAATGATAGATACGGTGACTGTACCTTTGCTGGTATGGTTCATTCTTTCATGGCAACTGCTAGTGAAGAAGCAGAGGCAGAAAATTTTCCAAATACTGGTCAAACTGTTACAGCTTACCTTATTTATACCAATGGTCAAGATGTTGGTGCGGTAGAAGCAGACTTATTGCAAACCTGGTCTAGTAAAAATATTCTAGACCGTCAGTTACTTGGGTATGCACCGGTACCAGTTAGTAACTTAGATGAAGTTAAGCAAGTAATTCACAGTTTTGGTTTTTGCTACATTGGTATCAGAGTACCGGCTGCTTGTGAAACACAGTTTCAACAACACCAACCTTGGTCTGTAACTAATACACCAGCAGATGACCAAATACTTGGTGGTCACTGTATTATTTTAGTTGGTTATGACTCACAATACTTCTATGCCATAACTTGGGGTGCTGTTCAAAAAATTGAATACACTTGGCTTACTAAGTATATGGATGAAGCATGGGCAGTTATTACTCCAGAAGTTGCTAAGGGTTATAACGGATTAAACCTTGAACAACTAAAGCAAGACATTGAGGCATTAAGATGAAAGACTTTAGTTCTCACTTTTTAGAAAAAATTGCTTTTCCTTATAAACCAGGTGAAAGTGAAAAACTTAAGCCACACTACTGGTGGCACGATACTATTGAAAAAAGATTAACAGACCCTGGAGTTATAGTATTACCAACTGCTGAGGAACAAGGGATAAAAGTCCCCGAAGGCCACACACATGCTGGTTGGACACCTAATAAGGGTTCTAAAAAGTTCATGCCTCCCGGGGCTCGGTATAGAGTACCTGAAGGTGGTGCTTCACTTTATGCTGTATTTTTACCTAAGTCTAGTGAAAGTACAAGTTCTGAAGAACCAACTACTGAAGAACCTGCAGGCCCAAATGCTCAAGAACTTGCTGCCTCTAAACTTAATGAGTTAAAAGGTTACTTAACTACAGCTAGAGATGTTCATGGTAGTGCCGCATTATTAAAACCTGACCACCCCAGGTACCACCCAGACAATATAAATGCTTACCATGCATATAACCATGCTATTGATACACTTGATAATTATGTTAAGGGTGGTGGGTTTGATGAAGACTGGGAAGAGTTTGACAAAGCCCATACAACTGCTAGAGGGTTGACTGCAAAGATTATGGCTGAGACAACTGGTATGCATCAAGCTAGTGTTGACAGTGAATTCAGAAAGCTTGCAAATGCACTCTCAGGTATTGATGACATCTTAGGCAAAAAAGAATTAGTTAGTTCCTGGAGTTAATATGGGTGTTAAAAGACTACCCTCCCCTACCGCCTATGATGCCGACTACCTTTACGAATGGCCTCAACATGGACTTACTTTTAGTAAGTTACTAGGTATGGACCCGCCTGGCCGGACTAAGCAACAAGAGTATTTACTCAGTAACGTCCCTCATGTTACTTCAATGCTACGTTCCGGTTTTAATGTAGATGAACTTAGTAGTTTACAACCAGAAATCCCTTTGCCTATGTATGCAACAGCTTGGGAACATGGTATTCACCCTAAGGTATTAAATAAAGCTTACCTTTCTGGTTCAGTAACCCCGGATTCTGCAACTACAAAAAAAGTTAGACAAAGTCACAAAATCTTCCCAACAATAAATGAAGGTTCAGTATATAACGAAAAGAATGTGATACCAGGTAACCTTGGTCACTTTGTAAGTTCTTTAATTTCTGGTGCAACACCGGAAGAAGCTTTAGAAGCACATAGAACTCTTTTGCCTTATGCAAGAACTAAGTCATATTATCCGGATGACAGAGACGAACCAGAAGAGCGTTCACATGTACCATTGGACCAATATGCAAAATTTAGAAAAAACGGTGGTACTCACGAAGAGTTCAAGCAACTTTTTTCTGCAGTAAGAGAATCTCACAGAAAAAAGAATATTGAACCAAGTACTCCTATTGCAAGAAGGTCTTTAGAAAACATTCTTTCAAACTATTCTGACTATAGAGGCATGGGGTTAAACCACCAAGAAGCCGGTAAAGCAGTTTCAAAATTCTCTGAAGGAACTTCCCCTGTAATGGTAAGTGGTGACAGTACTTTTAGAAAAGCAATTAAGAATGGTGCAACTTCTGATGAATTCTGGGATGCCTCTAGTAAAAAAATGGACATGAACAAGTATGCAGAAGATAGAAAAACTAAAAACCATGCTCAAGCTTTGAAAAAAGGTGTCTTTGACCTTGGTTCTTTATTTTGAACTATTGTAAAAATATCAAAAAGTCATTTTAGTTAAAGAACTATATTAAAGGAAAAAATGTCAGTAGATAGTGGAATGGGTAACTATGCCGGAGATGATGATCTTGAGGCAATAGAGAATGGCACTCTTCCAGGTACTAGTAATGTTCAAAAAATTATTGGTTCTTTAAGAACCAGAATTGCACAAGACAATCCGGTAAACACTGACACCAATATAAATAAAACGGAAAGAGTAGATTTAACTACTCCTCCAAAAGCCCAAACACCTCTAGAATTACTAGGGTTGGGAGAAGGATTTAGTACACCCGTGGATTACACCTTACCAACAAATTTAGCAAGTAGTTTTAGATTTGCAGATGACATGCCAGGAACTGCACCCATGATGCCGGGTATGCAACAGAACCCTTCAGCTGTAAGTACCGTAACCCCACCTCCAACACCTGCAGGAAATGAGACTTCAAGTCCAAGTACAGTCACAGGCTCATTTAATGCAATTGCATATGTAATTGAAAACGGTGAAATTAAGTGTGCCTCTTGTGAAACTTACTACATTCCTAGAAGTGAGGCACATGTTAAGTCAGCTCACTGTGGTGCCCCTGAGTGTCATGATGAAAGACAAGAAGAAGACATGAAGGGTGTTGATGGTGTCTGGACTGCTTCAAAGCTTCCCCGTAATGTTGAAGAGGGTGATGTAGTTGATGGTAGAGTAATTAAGACTACCGATGAAGAAACTCGCCTTGCCTCAACCGATGACTATCTTTCTGCCTTTAGTAAGACAGCATCAGATTCACAACTTTACTACCGTGGTTACGAAGATGCTAAGTCCGGTAGACCACTTGATGAAGACCTTGCTGAATTATCAGATGACTACTTCCACGGTTATGACCAGTTCAAGTTCTATCACCAGATGCCTCAACAGTCTATGCCACAAAACTTGTATGACATTAAGCCTAACAGCAACAACAACCCACGTATGATGCAGGGTGAAGTTGATGCAGGCCCTAATCAATTGACTGACGGCCACAGTTTTGCCACTCATGCCTCAAGAACTGCCACTCATGCCTCAAGAACCGCTACTGATAATTTAAAAGAAGCTAATGATGACCCACTAGGGTTTGCCCACCAACAAACTCAACGTTCACTAATGCAAAAACAACAAAGAGATAATCTTTTAGTTAACATGGCTTTAATGAGATCTCAAGATGAAACTAACGAAAAGGTTTGTGAACTTTGTGATAAGTTAGGCGATGACTCAGAGCATGGAAGTCACATTGAACATGCAGGAGTCCCTAGAGAGAGGCCTACCTTTAAAAGTCCCGGTATACTCCATAGAGTTGTAGACACTACAAAAACTCTTGCACCAGCACTTAAAACTGTTGGGGAGAATATAGCAGAGGAGCAGGCAAAAATGCTTCCTAAAGAAATAGCAACAGAAGTTGCTGGTGGTGGTCCGGAAGACTTAGTTGCAGATGGTGTAGCTGGGTTAGAAGGAGTGGCTGCAATTGGGAAAGGCCTTTGGAGGAGTCGTAAACAAGTTGGTGATATTGCTAAAGGTGTAAAAGATTTAGTTAAGCCAACTCATGCTTCAAAACTCCCTTTCCCAACAGACGTTATTGAAAGATTTTTCAAAGACTAATGAATACTTGCCCACTTTGCAATAGTTCCAGAGTAATAAAGGCTGCTACCAGCAGTCTTGAAGTTTACTGTGGTAGTTGTAGAAATATTTTGGTTAGTGAAAGACTAGGGTTTAAATTTGCAGGACCAGAACCAGAAGCTTGTAGCCGTGACGGTTTACCAGGTTGGAAGGGTCCAGGAGCAAGTGCAAAGTGTTACACTTATGACCCAGGTGATGAAGAAGCAGAAAAGAGAGCTAAGGCAAAGGCCAGTCAATCTGCTTACATGGAAGAAAGAAGAATGCAAAGTTCAAAGATTGTTGAATCAATTGCATTTTTCACAGAAGCACCAAGCAAGATTGTTGAAGGAATAGATTATACCGAAGAAGATGAACCTAAAGTTGCTTCTGATGTATTACAAAGAATTATTCCTAGCACCGTGCAAACTGATGACGGAGTCGAAGTAGGTAGTAACATGGACGTTGGTTCAGGGATTACACCTATAGCAACTAAATTTTTTCATCCAACAATGATGAATGAAGAAGATCTGTTTTCTTCTTTAGGCAGGTCATATTGTACAAGTTGTGGGGGAGACCATGAATTTGGCTCTCCTTGTAATTAATCTCGGTAAAGGGACATAGGAAATAAAATGGATTATAACGAACTTATTAGAACAGCAAGTATTACTACTGCTGACACTCAGTGGTTTAATGGTACTAATGACAGTATCTTCAACCGACTGGACAGACTGCAGGGTATCTTGGATGACATGCGAGTAGCCGCAAGTAGCCCAAGGATTCCAGAGATTGACCTTGAAAAGCTTGCTGGTTATATCACTGAGCTTGATGAAGAGAAGAGTCAACTTGAGAAGTTAGCAAGTGAATGGGTTGACTATGACCATGAAGACTACCTTCAAAGCCTCCCCGGTGGTACCGTTGCAAGTACCTACCGTGTCAACCCTGCTGGTACACTTTCATTAGGTGAAGATGACGGTAGTTTACTGTACCGTACGGCATCTGAGGTTGAGAATGAGTTTAAGGATGCTGACTGGATTAACTTTGTAACCGCCGGTGCTGAAGTTTGGCTTGAAGACCAACACCACGCATTGTTGCACGACCAAAGTAGTACCCGTGAGGCCGCTGTTTTTTATGTTGAGAGAAAGACACTTCCTATTCTTGACATGGAAAAGAGAGCTGCTATCATTGACAACTTTATTTCCAATGTTGAAATTTGCCGTCGTGCAAAGAAGGAAAACATTGACACAAAGAAGGCAACTAATGAAAAGAAGTTACGTGTTGCTAGCAAGTTAGTCGAGCACTCAATTGATGACTCATTTGGTGATACCGTTAACTGGTTCTAATATGTCTGACTGGAATGGTTTTAGAGTAATATCTGCACAAGCTCCTCAAGAAGAGAAGCAAGAAGGTAAAGGGTTAATAGACACCCTTAAAGATCTCCTTGCCAGTGCTTACGTCTTATACCACACCGCCCACGGATTCCACTGGAATATGAAGGGCCCAGACTTTTATGAATACCACAAACTTTTTCTAGAAATCTATGAAGATATCTATGAAAGTGTTGACCCTATTGCAGAAAACATTGTAAAGTTAGGCGGAGACGCTCCTTTTGCAATGGGTCAGTTAGTTACATCTAGTAAGGTTAAAGAAACAAATGAAGCTCCTAAAGAACTTAAAGAGTTGGTGCAAAAGTTTCAAGAAATGAATGGTGAGTTCATACCTCAACTGAAATCATCCTTTATAATTGCAAACGATAGCAATGAGCAAGGAATTGCTAATTTTATTGCTGAACGTATTGACCAGCACCAAAAATGGGATTGGTTCCTAAAGGCTTCACTTGGAGAAAAGTAATGGACACAACTGCAGAGAATATTCGGCGGGTTGTTGCAATCCTTACCGCAATTCTCAGTGAGCAAGAAGATACTGCATATTCAATGGTACTGGAGAGTAACCCAATAGAACTTTTTAGTGCATTGACTGGTGTATTACTTTCTGCATTACATACTCTAGCAAAAATTAACAAGACAGAAGTTGGTGACTACCTACAACACTTAGGTATGTCAACTTTTGATAACGAATAAATATGATGCAAGGATTACCAGAAGGCGTTTCTTTCAACCGTTATAGTGATGGTGACCTTGAAGTTGAACTACCATTTGAAACACTCGAAGTGTGGAGTTGCAAGGACTGCCACCTATCTTTTGAAACACTACTTGTAGGTAATGAAGGTAGATACCAGGGTAAGGTAATAAACCCAAGTAATGACTTCATTTTTTGGCATAGTTCACTTCCTAAGGTTAGAGAAAAGGCAGTAAAGTTTCTCAAGGAAGTTCTTGACAAGAAGATTGAAAGACACGTAAAAGGACATTAATATGATTAAATATTCACAGACTCCAGATAGTATAAAGTTTGCAGTCACAGACAGTTATGCAGAAGAGAAGATTCAAGAACGAAATAAGAATGAAGATATAGCAAATCCTCTTGAGGGGAATGGCTCAATCAACAGCGGTGACACCATGGTCGACAGTGACGATGGAGCTGACAACAATTAGGAGCAAAGTGCCAGACGAAGTACTAGACTTGCCCGTAACACACATAATGATTCCGGATACCCAGGCAAAGATGGGTATGCCAACAGACCACCTGAATTGGATTGGTCAATTTATTGTTGATGAGTACCACAACAAGAACATAAAGATTATTCACATTGGAGACCATGCTGACATGCCTTCTCTGTCAATGTATGACAAGGGCACTAAGAAGATGGAGGGCCGTCGCTACCAAGACGACATTGATGCTGCCAATGAAGCATGGAGAATCTTAAACCAACCACTTTATGACTACAATTCTAACCGTAGAAAGAATAAGTCAAAGGTTTGGGACCCAGAACGTTGGATTACTTTAGGTAACCACGAAGATAGAATCAACAGAGCAATAAACTTTAATCCTCAACTTGAAGGTATGTTAAGTTTAGAGAAGTTAGATTATGAAAGAAGTGGCTGGAAGGTTAGTGACTACCTGCAAGTATTAAAACTTGATGGTGTTCGTTATAGTCACTACTTCTACAACCCAATGACCGGTAAGCCATTTGGTGGTCAAAATATTGAACTTAGACTAAAGACAATTGGTCATAGTTTTAGTCAAGGCCACCAGCAAACTTTGATGTATGGACTCCGTTTTACAAGTGATGGTGCTAGTCAACATGGACTTGTTGCTGGTGCATGTTATTTGCATGATGAAGAATACAAGGGTCCACAGGGTAATGCACACTGGCGTGGCATTGTAATTAAGCACCAAGTTAAAGATGGTTCCTACGACCCAATGTTTGTAAGCCTTGACTACCTTTGCCGTAGATATGAAGGTTCTAGTTTAGAGCATTTTATGGAACTTAAGTATCCAAACCTGTAAAACTAACTAGTACTCATATTAGTAGTGAACTTGGAGATACATGAGTACTAGAAGAACTTTTAAGTGCAAATTTAGTGATAGAGTTACTAGTGATAATCGTGACGGGGTAATTCAAAGCCTTATAAACCAATTTAATGGTTTAGACGCAGACCCTGAAGTAACTCTTGATGGTGACACTTTTTCAATAACACTGACCATTGGTGATAACTTACCACCAACCTTAGTAAGAGACAAACTTGCTTTAAATTACTTTATTGACCGAGTAACTACCGGTGACAGTATTAGAAAAATTAAGATTATGAGAATGCCACAGGCAACTCAAGAAGTAAAAGGTGACGGTAAGGGTCAACTTGATGGTATTGCTCGTGATACCGGTGTTAATGAAATACTTACTGAAGATACTGCAGATGGTGAACAAGTAGTACCAAGAGCAAAGTATACTATTGGACCTAACCCACCAGGTATCCCTGAAAGGCGTAGAGATACTGTAGGTGTTATGGGACTTGGTATGAGTCGTAGTAATAAAGTTACTAGTTCTTGGATTAGACAAGCAGATCCAGGTTCACTCCGTAATCAAGGCCAAGCTTTTACTAATGAACCAGATGATGTTATAGGTCCTGAAGACTTAACTTTTGATGCAACAACACTTGCTAGTGTTCATTTTTCAGCAGATTCAGATAGTAGTCAATTTGGTCAACCCTTTGACAAAAAAACTGTTATGGACAGTGTCAATAATGCACCTTTACCAAGTAGTCACCCTAGGGTAAATGTTTTTCAAAATGGTACTTCTCCTGCAAGAGCAGACGGAGGCCCAATTCCTTTTAATAGTTGGTTTTCAGAAACTGAAGCAACAATGCCTAAGGGTAAAGATACTAAAGCCCCTCTTGACTTTACAGCAAGTCTTAAGGGTACAGACAGCGAAAATATAGATAGTGCAATTGAATTGCCTGAAGCAACTCAAGGTGGAACAGTTCTTGGACTTGAAGGTTGGTATACAGCAGCAAGTTTGCATTTTAGTTATGATGATACTGACCCAGATGACCAAGAAGAAGATGATGAGGATGAAGAGTGAATTACAAGATTTATGAAGCTGGAAAAGGACCCCAAAAGTTTATCCCTGGTGACTTTATATTAGTTTCAACAAGTGGTATACTTGCAAAGTGTATTAGGACAGGTCAATTCCTTAGATACCATGGTAAGTTAAGAGACTATTCTCACTGGAACCATGCAGCTATTATTGTTGATACTGAAGGTACGGTTGTTGAGGCAGCCGGTCGTGGTGTTCGCTACTCTAACATTAGTGAATACAAAGAAACTGAGTATTACTTAGTAAGCACCAAGTTAAATAAACAAAGTCGTGACCAAGCAGTGGCAGCAGCCAAAAGTTTTGTAAAAGACAAGTACGGTTGGTTTACTATAATTAGTATTATGTTGCAACTTATTACTGGAATTGAGTTTCAATTCTCATTTGGTAATAGTGTCATCTGTTCCGGTGTAGTTGCCCAAAGTTTGTGGGCTGGTGGTATCATCTTTGATAGTAACCCTTACCAAATGATGCCAGCCGACCTTGCCAGTGCTTATGACGTTGATTGCACAAGTAAAAGTTAACTTGTTTTTTATAAAATAAGGTTATATAGTTAGTGTAATGAAAGTTACAATTATAATTGACTACCAGTCTCGAAACTCACTTGATGAGAATTTGGCCCAATCAGAAATCAAGGAGACTGTCGAAGGTCTTATGATGAGTTTGAGAAATCAAGTAATTAATCTTAATCACAGTGTTAAGTTTGGTGAAGATGTTGAAGAAGTAATTACTAAGAAGACTTCTACAAAGAAGTCTTAATAAAGAAAGAAGAAAAATGTCAAGTCCATTAAATACAACTACAACTAGAGCAACCGGTCGTGCTTTTGTATCAGCCATCGTTGGTTCTTTACTTGCTTGGGGCACAACTAAGTGGGGTAAGTTTAACACTGGTACATTCACTGTACTAGTTCCCATTGCCACCGGTTTGTACTACACCGCAATTACTCAGTTGGAGAAGAAGTACCCTAACCTTGGTTGGTTGCTTGGTACACTCCCTCAGCCTAAGGCAACTCCCACTCCTGCACCTGCTCCAGTTGCAGCTACAGAGGCACCAAAGACTACTAAGAAGAAGTAGTTTTTCAGCCCTTGTAGCTCAGTGGTAGAGCAGCTCCTTTGTAACGAGCAGGTCGGCGGTTCAATCCCGTCCGGGGGCACTTATGAAATTTAATATATTTTGTACAGACAATGTTCAGACAGATCCACAGTTGTCTTCTATACTTTCTGACCATAAGAAAGTAGCTGAACATGTAGGGGTTGAAGTGGAGTACCACTTTAAACCTTTTACTGCTTATGACCAAGCAGCTTATGACCATGGTCACATGATTACAGACATCATTAGTAATAATGATGGAGTAAGTTGTTTTCTAGACTTAGATTGCCTTCCTTACAACTTAGAAATATTAAAAGTTGCCTATGAATGGTGTTCCGAGTATAAGTCTTTTATTGGTAATGCCCAAAATGTTTCTCATACTGCAATGAGAAATTATATCTATGCTGCCCCCTCCATGCTAATGGTTCACAGAGATGCATGGGTAGAATTAGGGGAGCCTTCTATGGCATGTGTAAGAGAAATGCATTCTTTTAATGGTGAATACATTGATACAGCTCAACAGTTGTCATTGAATGCTATAGAAAAGAATTTTAACTTTCAATTGCTTTGGCCACTTGGTGTAGACATCCCTAAATGGCAACTTAAAGATAACATCTTAACAGGAACCGGAACTAAGTATCCTGGCAGCTATCATTATTTCCAAGCTGCAACCAATATCTCCCAGAATTTAGATATCTGGAAGATGAGAGTAGATAATATTCTCAATGATGAACCAATCAAATCAAACCACAGTTATGAGGACTAGTGACAACTAAGACATTGGATATTGGGTGTGGGAATAATCCAAGAAACCCTTTTAATGCAGACGAACAATACGGACTTGATGTTTATGACCACAAGCTTCCAAACTTTAAGTATTGCGACATAATCCTAGATGGTATTCCATGGGAAGATAATACTTTTGATTATGTAACTGCTTTTGATGTTTTAGAACACATCCCTAGAGTTATGTACTTTGGTCGTGAAAGACACAACCCTTTTATTGAGGTTATGAGTGAGATTTACCGGGTTCTTAAACCTGAAGGTATCTTCTATGCTCACACCCCAGCAGTCCCTCACACAGACGCCTTCAGGGACCCGACACATGTAAACTTCATTACCCAAATTACAGCTCAGTACTTCACTGACTGGGGTCATGAGTTGACTGCTACTTATGGTTTCAAGGGTAACTTTGAATTACAAGTTAATGACTGGCGTGACCAAGCACAAAGTCACCTTGTCTGGCAATTTAAGGCCATTAAGTAATCATGCAGGTAGGTAGATACACCTACGGAGTGGACAATATCAGAATCCAAGGCAATCAGGCTGAGGTAGAAATTGGTTCATTTTGTAGTATCGGTGGAAACATTGAAATCTGGGTTGGTCAAGGCCACAGAACAGATTGGGTATCTACCTACCCTTTTGGTCATATTAACCAACACATATTTAATGGTTACAATGGTGAAGGCCACCCTAAAACCAAGGGCAATGTTGTTATAGGCAATGATGTGTGGATTGGTAACAATGCAACCATTATGTCTGGTGTTCATGTTGGTCATGGTGCAGTTATTGCTAATAATGCCCATGTTGTCAAAGATGTCCCTGACTATGCTATTGTAGGCGGAAACCCAGCTAAACTTATTAAATACAGGTTTGCAGAAGACCAGATTAAAAAGTTGTTAGAGTTAAAGTGGTGGGATTTACCAGATGATAGTATTAATAAGTTGACGCCATTGCTATGTTCTAATAAAATAGAAGAGTTGTTAAACTTTCTCTAGAAATTTTGGAAGAATGGCCGAGTGGTTTAAGGCAGCTGTCTACTAAACAGCCGTAGGTCTATAGCCTACCGAGGGTTCGAATCCCTCTTCTTCCTCGAAGGATGCTGGTAACCGAAAGGTCCAGAAATACTGTGAGTATTACCGCTCTGCAACCTGACCTGTACACAGTATGTGCGACTCCTTCAATTGAGAGATGGTGTAATGGCAACACTACGGGTTTTGGTCCCGTCGTTCTAGGTTCGAGTCCTAGTCTCTCAGCCAAAAAATCCTTTAATTGAACATTTAAAACTATATCTTTGTCAGCCTTAGTATGTGAATAGTTCAGCGTCCTTTAATAAAGGACAGTACAGGAGCCAGACCCAATATGACATCCGTCTTTGACTTTGATGATTCAATTAATACTATTTATAATGCTAAGACAGCAGGAAAGAATTTAGTAACTGCTAAGCATGAAGTATTAACAAAGGCCGGGGAGTTCTTGTTCCTTGCCCACACTGACAAGGAGTTCGCACTTCGTTGTCAAATGATGGAAGCAGACATTGAAAGTGCTGCTCGTCGCAAGATGGCTTCTGTAAGTGACAGTAAGTTTAAGTTAGTCCGTGCACTTCACGAAGAGTGGAAGATTCGTCATGCCAACTGTGACATGTGTAACTTAAGAGAATCCGCAACTATGTGCCGTGAGTGCAAGAAGCGTCCGGCTACCAAGAAAGCTCATGGTTACTTAGACGTTTGTAATGAGTGTGACCCTAAGTCCGGTACTACCGCCTCTAAGTTTGCCACCTACCCTCCCCAGCCTGATGACCCTGCAGAAGAGCGTGAGTATGCAAGGCAGTTAATGGAGGGTGAACCTAGTGAATTTGGGCTAGATGAGGATAACCCCCTTGCTCCTCGCAAGGACACTCTTAGAATTCCTATGCAAACTAAGCAACTTGATGTTAAGGCAGAAGCTGGTCCTGAATGGGAACCAGACAACCCCCGTCCTCACCCAATTATTGAAGAGTTGAGAGAACGCCACCTTCCTAAGCGTCCTGCCTCTAAGTCTGGAGTTCAAGAAAAGATTTCTAGTTTAAAGACTAGAATTGATTCCAAGACTGCTATGGCTATGGAACAAGACAGAATTAGTAAGACTAAGACTGACAACTCTATAACCAGTGACATTTCTCCTGAAGATGCTCAAAGACTTGCTGCCAGATTTGCTGATAGAAGAGCAGACCTTCCGGAAATGAAGGATGAAGCAAAGGCCGGTCGTTGGGCAATCATTACAAAGCATGCTGGTGATGGTAGTATAGTAAATGCTACTTTAGGTCGTATTGGTGGTTCAGCTATTGGTGGGGAAGCAGAGACTTCACCATTGATTTGCACCGGTAACACTCACCACGGTATAAATGGTCCTTGTGTTCACTCTGCCGATGATGCTTTTGGTGGTCGTCACATTGGTGTCCAAGAAACTCCACTTGTTGAATTTCAAGGTGAAAATGTTTTCCCAAGAATTTCAGGAAGGAAAGAGGCATCTATTTATGCCCCTAGTCACAGAGTTTATGTTCTTCCTAAAGAACAACATGACTTTATTGAACAAAACATGGACCGCCTTGCCCGTGAAGGCTTGCCTGACTTTGGTATTCCTCCTTTTAAGAGAGAAGAAGAGGGTCGTGGTACAACAATTGAGACTTTTGGTAGAAGTAGACCAAACCCTTCAGCCGGTCCTGGCATAAACACTACAATGGGTAGAAGTCACGGTGTTGGTAAGATTAGTAACTTTACAATTTGGCCTTCTGACGCAAATTTTGGGCACTTTGAAAATCAAGTTGCAAAGGAAAGAGGCGGTAACGAAAGTTACGCAGAAATGCTTGAAAGTGGTCCTCGTGACATTACTAACGGTCGGTCAAACGCTGGTGCTGTAACTACTGAGTTTGGTAAGGCTGGTAGTGGTCGTGTACTTCCTGTAGCCTCAATGGTTCCCATGTATGAAGACTCAGACTTTAGAAAGGGTCTGCAAGGTGGTTTGGCAGATGGTAGTCTTGAAAGAGCCGGTGTAACTGCTAAGTTGCGCCCAGTAGCATGGGGTAATGCTTCTGACGCAGGTACTTTTAAGCCACTTGGTGGTAAGATTAAGTCAGTTGGAGAAGCACTTCGTAAGAAGTTGGTTGAACTTAATACTGAGAGAGCTGCAGGAATTGTTGCTGAGAGTGCTGAAAGAGCTAAGGCTAAGGCACCCGGTACTGGTGGTAGTGGCACAAGTACTAAGAACCAACTTACTCAAGATGCCTTGAACAAAATCCTGGGCAAGTAATAATAATTCTAAAAATGAAAACTATTACTTCCGTTAGAAGTTTAAGAGGAAATACTAGACTTGTTTCGGGTCAAGTTAAAATAGGTGATACTTGTGCTGCCAAAGGATTATTTAGTGTGCCTTGTAGTGAAGAACTAGTAGCTGCCGACCCTAGACACTTAACAGGTATCTTTACAACTCTTTGCACCGACCACCTTCCTCATGTTGAAGAAGACTTGGACAAGTTGTGGGAAGACCGCCATGCTTTTGGCTTTCCTCCTGAAAATGAAAGAACAACAACAGCCGATGGTCTTGAAGAAAACTATAGAAGAAGAAATATAGAAAGACCTGTTGGGGAACCTAAGAAAAAGGGAGAAGGTTCTTCTACTAGTCAACCAAGTGCGAATGATGCCACTCAAATGTTCCTTAAAAATATAGTACCAACCACCCCCAAGGAATAAAGTGCCTAGGCAAAGACAACCACAAAATGACCAAAGTTCTTTAGGTGATGCATTAAAGGGCATGGCTCAACAAGCCCTCCGGAAGAACCAAGGCCCGGGTGGTAGAAAAAAGTTCAAGGATGAGACAGCCAGGACTGTAGCTCAGGGAGACATAACAAAAAGACCATTCCTTCCCGAAGAAAGTAGTAGTTCTTTCCCTGTAAAAGAAACATTTGAAACAGACCCTCTTAGACAAAGTGAAACACCTAGTAAGTTTCGTCAAAAAGTAAAGGAAATGACTACTAGACTTCCTTTCCCATCTTGGATGTTAGATTTAAATAGGTCTAGAGTACTAACACCTGGCGGTGAAATTAGAGACGAGAGTGAATTTAAAGGTGAGGATGCAGATCTTTATAATAAGGAACAGAGGCTTAATAACTTAGAGTTCACAAGTCTTCATTACCAGTCTCGTGGTATTAGAAGTTCAGAGCACCCTGAAAGTTGTGTATGTGGCAAGAATGGTGGTTGTGCTAGTAGGCAGTCGGAAAAAGGAACAACTAAACTTCCTGTGGGGATTAGTAAGGAAGAAGAAGAAAACTGGATTACAGATGAAGCTGTAAGACGGGAGATCCCCAGACAAGAGATGAAAGATTGGTATGAGGAGCAAAAAGCTCCTTCTGCAATTAGAATCCCTAGTACTGACCACCCAGGTGGTCATGAACCCGATGAATCTCATTACTTACTTTCACAACTTGATCATGACCCTTTAGAAGAGTGCGGCCATGGTGGTAGAAACCCATTCGGTCACATAGTTCACATTTGGAACCATGACGGTGCAGTTGAAGGACTTCCTAAGGGTTTAAATATTGGTATGATAGTAGGCTATGCGCCTAGGTCATCTTCAGGCAAAAAGTCACTCTCTCCTGAAATAATCCAACAGCACCGTGATTTGTGTGGTGTAGGCAGAGACCATGTAGACGGTTGTCCTATTAAGTTCCACGATGATAATTGCCGCAGAAAGAAGCATGCAGAAGGTTGCACAATCCCTGAAAATACACTTACTGAAAATGCTTTTGAAGGGGAAACCCTTTACAAAGTAATACCAATTGTAGCAAAGCCTCCAATAAAGACTGAAGAACAACATAATTCAAAAGTTGACTTTGAAGGCCTTGATGCACCAAAACCTGAATGGCAGTCTACTGGTAAGTCCGGTTTGCAAGGTGGTGTCTCAGCCCCTTCTTCAAGGTGTATTCACATCCCAGATGCAGCTGCTACTGAATTCCTTACTCATGGTAGAGTTGAAGGTAAGCGTAACCCCCAAAATTACTTTGGTTCTTTAAATGGTATGGTTGGTACTAGGTCTGCACTCTTAACACACAACATATACTACCCACACCCATTCAGTGAAGAGGGTGCTACAAGCCTTAGGTCAGTTCCTGGTATTGCTTATATTATGGACCAGTTAAAAAGTTCAAAGCCTGAAGATGTACAACCGGTACCGGAAGGCTTTTTACCTGGTAAAGGGCCTAAGAAGAAGAAGTCAGCAGAAGAAAGCTTCTTGGATTTTTCTCAGCCTACTAAGCCACCAACCGAAGCTAGTGTTCGTAGATCTTTTACCCATGTTAATGAAAATTACCAACAGACACCCTCTTGCAGATTCTGTGAAGATGCTTCATACAAAGATGGTAAGGGTGCAATAGTTCAGACTAGTACTGCACCTGATGGTAGACCATTATATGCCCATGAAGAATGTGACAACCCCTTCTCATTTGCAGAAAGATTTAGATTTGACTTTGGTGGTCCAAATATAGTTGATGATGACTTTATTACTTTAGGTAGTCACAACTGGGGTATGGGGAACCAACCCGGTGCAAGAAAAGTTAATAGAGAACTTGGTATTGTAACCCCAAGCAAACCAGCAGACCTTGTTAGTGAACCCTTTTCACATCCTGGTAACAGAAAGCAAATTGGGTCTATGGGTTTACCAGAGCATGAAGCTGCAGAAGGCATGTCGGATGAGGTAGATCCAATGATGCAACCACAAGTTAGTAACTTAAATGATAATGGGACTGCCAAACCTCCCAGATAATAAATGTAAAACCCCTTAGAAGTCAAATTAGAAAATAGATCTCTATTTCAAAGAAAGAGAAAGAAAATGGAACCAAAGTTAAAGATTAAGATTGCAGACCTTTTTGAAGGCCCGAATCCGGTTGATGTAGACTTTATTGCACCTAACCAACAACTCCCGGGTGACTTCATTGATGCAGACAGCAATGATGCCCAGCAAAACATGCAGGTTGAGATGGACTGGAGAAAGGACTGGGCTGCTGAAATTGACCGTGACAATGCCTCCGGCCAGATGCACGGCCAAGACCCCACCAACCCTGCCCAACAGACTGCCCCTTATGGTCAACCAGTTATGGCTTACAAGCAGGCAAAGGGTTTCAATAACCGTCAAGCCCACAAGAATGCCACCTTTGGTGTACTTGCTAAGTTGAACTCAAATACCCTTGTTGGTAGTCGTGTTTACGCAGAGACTGCTAAGTCTAAGGTTGCAGGCACCGTTGTTGCCCTTGGTGACAAGGAGTTCGCTGTTATTTGGGATGACCGTACAGCTAGTGTTGAGCGCAAGTTTGATTACGAGTTGGTAGTTAAGAAGTAAAAATGTTCAGAACACGTAAAGCTAAGATTGTGAGTAGAACTCCAATCCTTGAAGCTTCACTAGATTCTAAGAAACAAAATCTGGTGGGGATAGACAGTATTAAGGTGGAGGGTTCTTTAAGTTGGATGACTTACGGAACCATCACTGACTATTCTGGGGTGGAGTATGATTTTGAATGGGATAACTCTACAGATAAGTTGGCAAGACTTACCGGTTCTCAAGTTACACCAACCCTGTGGAGTGATGCGGTTGAATTATTAAAAGAAAAACTTGTTCACAAGGAAACTGAAGAACAACTAGAAATAGAAGACATTGAAACTAGTGTTGAAGAAGTAGTTGCAAAACTACTTACACCAATACTGAACAAGTT
>Ga0208740_1000074_pt1 | contig 39738 bp, 54 predicted proteins | sample CryBogCBE08Jun09_FD_184567 | JGI IMG/M metagenome (GOLD analysis project Ga0208740, IMG submission 184567) | Freshwater microbial communities from Crystal Bog, Wisconsin, USA - CBE08Jun09 (SPAdes) (version 2) | ecosystem: Environmental > Aquatic > Freshwater > Lake | place: Crystal Bog...
TCTGCTAGGGGTAGTGTTAGGGTTTCTTGAATCAACTCAATTAATTCTTCTTCAGTTCCAACGATAACTTTAGCAGTCTTCCAATCGTTTTCTTCATCACGTCCACCTACTTCAATCATAAAGCCGTTGTCATAACGATTAACTGTGAAACTTTCGTTTACTTTTGATAGTTTTTCTGTAATTGCACTCATTTAATTTCTCCTTGATATTTTGCCTGAAAAGGCTCTGCGTATTGCTGTACATTATCAGCAATCTTTTTCATATCCCAAGCATTGCAGAACTTGAGCATACGAATACCTACTTGGCTAACGTCTTTAGGTACTGCATTAGCTTTGATTGTTTCTCGAATTTTAACTTTAATATCTTCTGGCTGTGCTGTTAAGTCACACAGTTGTACGTTACGTTGATAATCTTCTAAGACTCTGTGTTCTTGTCCATTGTGGTCAACCCACCTCTGAAGCATGAGATTGTTCCACGCATATCCTTTGCTTTTACGATCTTCGAACGCTTCAGTAAGACCAACTTTGTTTTTTGTACCTTTAGTACGCACACCCGGATACGCCGAGAAGACATTATCACTGGTATCACCACGCATACATTTTTCGAACAGCATCCATTCTGGATCTTGTGCTGGCTTTGGCTCGCCTGTTTTCTTGTCTTTAACGGGTTTACCTTTGGCATCAAAGATTCCTTCGTGTGTAATATGTAAATCGCCTACACCGTTATATTGGCTTACATTTTTACTAATTAATTGTGCAAAATCGCCATCTGTCGAAATGATAACGTGTTTAGCATCTGGATGCGCTTGTACCCAACCCGCAATTAAATCATCAGCTTCTAAATTTTCATGACGCATTACTGTGACATTAGTTTTCTCTGTAATGAAATTTTTAAATTCGTCAAACGCTTCCCAGAATAGTTTATCTTCTTCTTGTTGACGTTCGGTTAATGCATCACGTGCTTCTTGCCTATTGGCTTTGTAGGGCTTGTAATAGTCCTTGCGCCAGCTACGACCTTCGAGACAGAACACTACATGAGTGCCACCGAAGTCTTGCCATGCTTTTTTGATACTGTTAAAAGTAATATGAAAAGCCATACCAAGTTTAATATCGGCACTGCCTTGAACTACGTGTCTAGCACGAAAAAATGTGTTAGCAGTATCTACAATAATATATGTCATTCTACTGAGGCTTTACCGCCCCCTAATTTGCTTACGTTGATATAACCACCGATAGTTTTACTTGGTTCTGCTTGACCTGCTTCAGCTAACATGTTTCCTGCTAGGTCTCTAAACCAACGATCGACGATCTCTTCATCTGGATCACCATCAAATCCATATCCAGCTTGTTTCAATTGTACTATAAACAAGTCATTCCAGTCAAGTTCAAAAAAGCCATTCCTAACATTATCTTTGTTTACATGTGTATCTAAAACGGCAACATAGGGCTCGTTACGTACAGTAGCACGTTCCTTCGGAGTCATCTTTGCTTGCTCTTCAGCTTTTTGAGCTTCGGTCATAGATGCGACTGCTTTAGTTTCCATTTCTTTAAGAACTGCTAAGTTTTCTTCTAACTTGTCAATTCCTAACATTCGTTTAAATAAATTTTTAATCATTTTTCTTTTCCATACATGTACAGTTTCGACCTTGGTTACAGTTGCCGGTACAAGCACTAGGCTCACCAAATTTAAATATTCTTCCTATTAGAATCCCCAACGGAAAACTAAGTATTACCCAACCACATATAACGCAGATCCAAAACCACATTTTAGGTACCCCACTCATTTTTAAATAGTGGCACTTGTAAACGATCACTGTAACGTAAACCGTGTTTCATTGCCATCAATGCCACTGACTTAGCATTTAAATTATAAACACTTTCAACACCGCCTACTGGCATAAAGTAAACGTGTCCTTTAAATCCAGCCGCACGATATTCGCTTGCGGCCTTTAATGCGTAATCTCTATCCTCTTCGGTAGCGATTACAAATTTTAAGTATGCTGTACCAACTTGTTCATATTCGCAAACTACTTCTGGAAGAATTGCTTCTTCCCACTTTTCTCCACTACATGGTAACTTGGCACTTACACTAAATGTAATTTCTCTGTTCTTCCAACGTGCCCATTCAGTTAGATAATTTTTAAATTCTGGAGTTAATTTTTGAGTACCGTTTGTTTCGAAAGTAATTTCCTTTAAACCAGACATCTTAGGATGTTCTAACAAATCAGGATAAGCACGTTGCCAACCTAGTAAAGGTTCGCCACCTGTAATAACCAAGTGTTCGTCTAGCCATTCGTTGAAGGGCAGTATCTCAGAGATTCTGTCTGCGATTGCGTCTGATGTAAGCATTGGACTAAGTTCTTTAAAACTAGGATGCCAACTAGCATAACTGTCACACCCCGTAGAAACCAAAGGTAATTCTTCATATTTGTTATATAAATGTACTACTGTAGCAATGTCTTCTGCTTCTGTGCTTAGTTCACCGCTTGGCATTCCGAACCCGGCACATTTAAAATTACAACCAAATGTACGTAAGAAAACAGACGGTACACCCATGTAACGTCCTTCGCCTTGCACACTATAAAATAACTCGGCAATCTTAATTTTACTCATCTTCGTCTTTCTCTAAAAATTGACTTACTTGATCTTCTGCATCTTGAATACTCTCAGCCCATACTTCAAATGTAGCTATACCTTTACTGGCTCGAAGGTCAAATGGAATAGTGCCATTTGGCATCCAATTATCACCTACTTCACGTTTAATTGTGAATTTTTCCATCGTAGTATTTTTCATACGATAGATAAGTTCGTCAGTTAATTGTTTTGCATTAGTCATCTACTTTCCTCCAAGGCTCGTCATTTCCAGCCCAGTCTTGTATATCGCTACTCCAACACATTAATCGATTATAGATCGGGTATACAAATCCTAAATCAAACCAATGCATTGGAAAACTAATCCAATGACCTAAATAGTATAACACTTCACTCAGTATTCTTGCAAATACTTTTTTAATCATTTAGAAGCGTACTCCTGTTGCATTTTGATATTGTCAAAGAATTCTTTCTTTGTACCTGGATCATCTTTAAATGCACCTTTTAATACAGTAGTCTGTGTTAAACTACTTTTAGCCATAATACCTCTGTTTTCGCAACATCCATGTACTGCTTGTACATAGACTGCTATATTTTCTGAATCAGTTGCCTTGCTTATTTCCCTAGCAATATCGTTACACAACTCTTCCTGGAGAGTGCCGCGACGAGCACACCACTGAGCAATACGAGTGTACTTAGACAAACCAATAAGTTTTTGTGCGGCAATGATGCCAATGTAAGCGACACCAACAACGGGCTGATGATGATGACTGCACATAGAGCGGAGCTCACTACGTACCACCAACATACCTTCGTATCTGTCTTCGCCATCGTTTGGAAATGCTGTTGCGTCTGGTGCTGGGTCATATCTGCCACTCATTACTTCATTAAAATACATCTTAGCAAGGCGACGAGCTGTGCCTTTGCTATTAGGATCGTTTTCACGATCAATAAGCAATCTATCTAGCACGGTTTCAAATGCTTCTGTTGCTTCGTCGATTAGTTTTTCTTTAAATTCTTCTGTAACATATTCGCTGATGTTATCGCCAGCCCAAAAACGTTTGTTATCACGCTTCATCTTAAAGCGGATAACATCTGCCAAGTTGCACTCTTCGTATCCGCCATCTCCTGTCATAGCATCTAACCCTGTTTCAAATTTATATGTTTGTGATTCTGTCATAAGTGTTCCTTTGTACTATTATATAGGTTTATTTAGGCGATAGCAATATTTTTCCTGCTCGAAGTTGTCGGCAGGCTTCTTTTACTTCAATCGGATAATCAGGCGAGATTTCCGATATCGAACAATCATATCTAACAGTAACATGGGGGTAATGAATAGCCATATACAATCCGAATACCAATAATCCTGCGCCCGTTAACACTACTAGTACAAAGTCTAAATTTTGTCTGATAGTAGAATTTTGCATAAATGATAATCCTTTTTTGATTTAAATCTAAACAGCATACAATCTTCATGAGGATGACTTGTAAACCGTTCTCCAGGTAAGCCAAATACTTCTACTACATCGGCACAAACTTCGTTCCACCAATATTTGTTTTGGTTATTCCAAAGCAGTTTAATTTCCCATGCTTTACTAACTTTGCAATTTTCCATTTACTTTTATTTCAGCAGCCTTGAGTTCATCTCTTAGAAAATCAATATATGAAGATAGGGCCTCTCGACCCTTTTCATTATTGACGCTTTTTAAATCTTCTTCAATTTTTTTAATTTTATCTTGAAGTTGTTCTACGGTTAGTTCTTTCATTTTTTAATCCTAGCGGCAATGCTACCGCCAAACAAACAATTAAAAGCTAACCAAGTTTGCCAAGTATATGGAATTGCCAGTGTAGGAAATAAAGTGTTCAAACTCCAAATACCTACAATAGGTCCAAATATAACGGCAATTAAAATTAGCGCAATACCGAATAATAACTTAATTAATGCTGATGTCATAACCAAAAATCCTCCCAAGGATAAACTAACCAACAATCTTCGTCTCGTTTATCTACAGTCCAGACATAGTAATCTGGATCTTTAAATTCACTACCGAGATTGTGCGTTAATACTGCGAAGCGAACATTGTCGCCCCATACATGTTGCCATTGTGTTTCGCCTGGCAAGCAACTGTTTTGCCAATCTTTTTTAATCCAAGCGACAGTAGATCCTTGATCATTGATATCATCAACAACAAGAATCTTTTTACCTTCGTAAGCATCTTCACTCATACTACAGTTACTTACACAATCGCCACCGTCTCGTAGACTAACATCTAAACTTGACATCTTGACGCCAGTATATTGACTTAGTAAATTAGCTGGTACAAGTCCACCGCGGGTTATACCTACAATATAGTCAGGCTTCCAATCGTGTGCTGACATTTGGCGAGCGATATCTAATACCGCTCCTTCGACTTGTTGCCAGGTATAGTAAACTTTCTTCATGCTGTTAGGCCATATGCTAGTGTTTGTAATTCTTCTTTAGTCATAAAATAGTTATAAACAGCGGTATCAATGATATCACCATCTTTTAATGTTTGTTGCTCTAAATTAATGCTGAATAAACCTTTGGGTGCAAGTACTTCATGCTTTTTTAACACAAGACGAAAACCTTCGTGTTCTTTAATAACCATTTCTTTATAGGTATCTTTAACTGATTCATGTAGTTCCATCGTCATCTCCTTTTATTGTTTCCCACATTCTATATTTGGATAATTCCTTAATATAGTCATCGTACATCTTTTTCAATTTAGGATGTTTAGCTTCTAGTATAACATCACGTTCTGGAATTGCCAAGACTTTTTCAATAGTCTTTAGCCGTTCTTCAAGATCTACGCCATTGATAACCATACGACCTTTAACTTCTAATTCTGGCGGATTGGTTTGTTTGATAGTCATTGCAACATCATAAGGATTGGCGACACTAGTACCAGTAGTCCAAACAGTGTTGGTTCCAGTTGATGTTATGTAACCACCATTTGGTACGGTAGTATTAGTTAGAACAGGGACAGCGTGATTAGCTGTCGATACGTTAATTGGTGTTGGAAAGTAAGCCATTCTTTCTATCTGATAAGTATTTTTCGAAGTGGATCCATTTATTTTCTACAATAAATCCCCACTCACGTTGGCGCTTACCCACAAAGAACAATGTCCATGGAGTAACGCCTTCTTTTAATTCAATACGGTGAAATGTATGCGTGTTGCCGAAACGGAAACTACCTGGACCACGCCATACTCTTACTTCACAATTCTTTGTACCATCTTCATTAAACTGAGCGATCCACTCATAGTAACCGCCGGCAAGAATAATAGTAAAGTAGTTCCATGGATGATCATGCACATCATCTGGATCTGATTTTAAGAACTTGTGTAAGAACACATTGTATGGAAATGTTACACGTTCTTTGAATAGAACATAGTAGCGTTCTAAATATGGTTCGTTTTCTGCACGATCCATAATAATGCGTTTACGGTCGTGGCGTTCAAGCCAATTAAGGACGTGGTCTTTTATCTTCTGGAGTATCATAATGGTCTACTACTAGTTTATAAGTTGTCTTAAATTTTTCAAATGCTATTTTTAATCCGGGATATTCTTCGCACATCTTTTGTACTTTATCCCAGTCGGGAAATGCGTTGACAAAATCTACTGGAAATGATTGCGACCAATCGTATCCAGTACCGGCACCATTAAGTGTGACAGTTGCACCAGATCCGATGGCGCTGATAGATATTGTGCCGCTATTACTAATACCTGCGCCAGTATAATAGTAACTAGTTCCAGTTGTGTTACTAATAGTAACATTACCGGTACCACCGGCAGCGGCACTGATATTGGCCAACATACTAGGATCTAATGTTATAACATCTTGTGCTATAAAACCAGCACCGGTACTATCACTTGACCATTCGAAGGAGTTCGTTGGCACTGAAGAAATTGTCATGTAAATCCTTTGCTTGTTTTCGGATCATAGGAATTCTTGTAGAATAATTATCCATATGTTCCATTATCTTACGGCATAAATCTGGACGATAAACTGTATAAGCATCAAAACTTTCAGTCCACTTGCTGTCGTACTTAAAAGTATCGTAATACATTTCTGTGTAACTAAGTCTATCCGGAACCATGGGAATAGCATCAACCACTGCACCTTCATAGCAACTAATGCCTAGTGTTTCTTGTAAGTTAGCACTAAACACCATCTTCGCTTCGCCTAACAAGTTATGATATTCATTTTTTGTTAGTTGTTGATCCTGACACACTACAAATTCATACTGCGGTAAGTGTATTGCCAAATCTCTAAAAATCTCAACTTGCTTCTCAGGTGCGATGCGATGCGGAAAAAGAATTAGGTCACGCTTGGGCATATTTTTATATGCTAGCAATGTATCTTCCATATACTCCATAGGCCAACCTGTTTGTTGCATCTTAGGAAATTTGCTGGATAATACTTCTTCTAGATCTTCTTCGTACCAAGGATTTTCATTTTGAAATCCTCCGTTGAGTAATTCTCTGAAGAACAGTTCCATATGAAACTTAGTAGCAAAGTAATTATGATCAAAAGCATGATAAAAACTTTGTTCTGCATGTCTAACCCAGGGTTTAGCACCAACAAGTCTTCCTAAAAAGTCTTGAGGATCATAACTACCAGCATGCCACAACCCATGAGTGACTACTGGAATGTTTAGTAGTTCACTCATGTACTTTAGGTTTATGATGCCAGGATGCCAAGCATCGGTAAACAAGAAGTGATCGCCAGGCTGTACTGATCCGGAGCAAAAAAGCCTGCCCATTTGTTCAACTTGACTAGACTTGTATATATTGGTGCCACCAAAATTAAGAAAAGCACCAGGAGTAGTGGCTGTAGGAATATCCGTAGGGCCAGCGATAATTTGAACATTGTGTCCTGCCTTTCGTAAGAGTGCAGGTACATGGCGTTTCCATTCGCCGGTGTACCTGGTTTCAACCGCTTCTAGATCAATTAGAAAAACGTTCATTATTATAACGTGAATTTTTACCTAGGTATGGTTTACGTTCACCTGTAAACGGTTTCTTAGGACGACGTGACTTTTCAAAGTTACGCCAAACCCAACTTTCCCTGTTATAAAGATGACTTTCATCAAATGGATGTAACTCCAATCTACAGTAATCATGGAACGATTCCAGATCATCGAAAATCTTAACAATATCGGGACGTGTTTCGAAATAACTAAAGTCCTTGTAATTCTTAGCCATTATAGCTTTCCTTAATATTTAATAAATGAACCATTTTCTCCATCTTCGGAGACCTCAATCCAAACCTCTCGATCTGGATACTTGTCAGAGATAGTATCAAACAATTCGTCTGACATCATCTCGCAACTCTTATAATCTAGTTGGAGCAAATTACCTTTGTAGAGATTTTCCAACCAGCGTTTAAACTGAATAAATTCGATATCGCGATCGTTGTGCGTAACCTGTATCCACACCTTGAAATGAAACGTGTGTCTATGTGGATAACCTAAAAAACTTACATCGTACTCGTCACCTGTAGCAAGTGCTGGATCTGTAAGTGCCGCTGGATATTTGTGAATACCTTCTTTCTGGAAGGTAACCCATATCATTTTAAGAGGTCTAATGTCTTGTTTAATAATCATTTTATGATTTCGTCATTTGTGTATTCATCCCAATTAGTAAAATATTTCCTTTGAGTGATTGCACCAATTGGCACACACCAAACGCCGGGATTAGTAGCGTCGAAATCTTTGTCATCAATCTTTATAGTAGCGTTGTATCCTAGTTGTCCTATATAAGGCAATTTTACACTAATCTGAGGAATAAATCTACGATATTCGGTTAAACCGCTTTCTAGTACACCTTCATGTTCTCTTACATCAAAATCTAAAGTACACCAGTAGTCTGCATCTAAACATCCTTGAATCATGTCTTCCCACGGACGCCAACCTGCTATATCGTTAACACCTTTGGTACTAAAACTTTGATTAGCACCAAAATAGATATGAGTACAATCATTATTTTTAGCAAGGCTAATAATAACCTGTTCGTCATGAGTGCCTACAACAAACAGTGTACGCATGCCAAATGCAGGAGTGCGTTCAATTTCTGTGCCAACAAAAAATGTTACATCTTCACTTGTACCAGTAGTATATTCACGCTTCATTTATTTTCTTTCCTTCTTCCCAATATTTGATCATACGACTAACATCTTCCATACGTTCTTGTACTATATCTGGAGCCGCCCGTTCTAACATTTTTAGATTATGATAACTAGGATAGTGCCTCAAACACCAACGAGCTTGTTCACGAACTTCTTTTGGAACTCGTGGAGTTTTTTGAGGATTAAGTAAATCTGTTAAAAACTCTTCTGTTCGTTGTATGCTTCTAAAACGTTCGTCGGGTAATGTCATAGTTCAAATAATGATTCATTTAAAATAGGTTTAGGTTCTGGTTTAACTACTTTTTCTTCTGTTAAATTTGCTTCAATTTCAAAATGTACTTCTGCATAAGTTTGAGCATTAGTAATACGCTTTCCTGTGTTACCTCTAGTACCAATAATAGTATCCCAATACTTTGAAAATTCTTCAATAATAGCTTCGGCAGTTCCTCGATCACTTGTTGAAAAAATTGCTTCAATGATATCCTTATAATACAGTCTATCAAAGCGTTCGTCAACTAACATGGCAGGCATTTTGCCCGAATCGTACTGTCTATTGGCTTCTTGTACCGCGTTGATGTGCATCCACACATTATGGCCCATCATGATTGCATAGCTAAATGAATCCCAAGAAGTTTTGCCTTCCTTACCATTCTTATTTAGGTCTCCGGGTTTATAGATACAAATATCCTGTATTCGGCATTGATCTATAATTGGACTAGACTCAAACTTTTCAAAGATTAAGTCTTGAAGGACTGCGTCTTTAAAGAGTCTGCTGTCTGTTGCATATTTCTTGTCGTCTGCAGAAGCCTGCATACGGTAGACCCATTTTTGCCTGTCGTCGGTTTCTGTATTAATATAGATTTGTCCATTTGCTGTGGCAAGGAACGGTGATGCGCAATCAAAAGAGATGGTAAATTGGTCATTATGATATTTCCTTATAGCACGTTGAAGATCAGTTAATAATACAGCCCACTCTAATTTACTTGTACCTAAGAAGTGCATCCAGTCTTGTTGACCTTTTTCTAATAGGCCATCAAATCTTAATGCTACAAGCCTTTTTAAGAGTAGATGTATGTCACACATATTCTGTCCACCCATACCCCAGCCATTAAAATGACGGCCTGGATATTGTTTTGGATCACAATATTTCTTCATATGCTGATACCAACCTTCGGCATCTGCATGATTTTCACCTTGCAATACATTTAAGAACTTACAATTACCATTACGATTATTCATAAAATAATCATTATTGATAAATGTGCCTTGTACTGCTTCATTATATGTACTAATACCAGTTGCTTTAACACCTTGGGGACTACGAGCTACCCACGCTGGAATATCTAATCCCATGCCATAGTCCATTAGACTATCCATCCAAGTAAGAACTTGTTTACGTTTCAACGCGGCTCTTGGACAATTGGGATCTTTCCAGTCAGCTGGCCAAACACCTTTACCAATTTGGAAACCTCCAGAGTCACCTAGCACCCAACTTGTAGCACGATTACGATTGCGGAACATGTCTTCGCTTTCGTCCTGCTTGTTCAAATCAAGATTAGCATGCCCTGCTGAATACAAACAATGGTCATAATAAAACTGACCTTTATCAGGTTCAAGGTAATTAAGACTTTCTACGCCTGATTTAAAACTTGCAGGTATACGAGCTGGATCAACGTAATTGCCGTAACGTTGTTTACCTATAAATGTGCTATAGAATCCCGATGTTGCCGGCAGAAAGTATGCGTAGTCTGATTGTGTACTTGTTAAGTCTCGATTCAAAGTTTACCCCATTTAATTTTTAACCATGCTCTTTCCATAGCGTAATGAACCGCAGTTAAGATAATATGAATTATAATAGCATCACTTAACCCAGTCCATATAGCAGTTATGAGTAATGCTACTATTCTATAACTTAATGCTCTTAGTATAGTACGTTTGTGTAATTCGGCCATTATTTGCTCTGCGCTGGAAGAATATATTCGTATACGGCAAAACCACTGTCAATAGTTATATTCAACGCACCTGCGTCTGCGATCTTCATAGTAATATCGCCTGACAATGCCAAAATACTTTGTACCTGTGTAACAGGCCATGACCATTTTTGTTTCAACTTACCTGTAATTCCTGATTGGAATGTAAATGATCCTGCGTGTGTGCTTGCATCACCAAAATGGAATACTAGATCACTACCTTCAGTTGACACTTGGAACACTGGTTCTTCAGTATGAGCCGCAGCCTGATATTTCAAACGTTGTATTGCAGATACAGTGGGAACGAACTCTACTTCCCATGCGGCACCTTTGAACTTAACAGTTTTAAGACGATCATTAATAATATCCTGATTCATAAAACGATAATCGTTTTCAAAGTCACCTATACTGTTTTGAAAATGCAACCCTGTTGGAATGTCTTCACCGTCACGTTCTTGTGTGACTACAGTAATGCTTGCGCCTTCTTTGTACTCTGGACACTTTAGGTGCAAATCTAATTTGTTCAGTTGAGGCATGCCGAATGTACCTTCCAGATTATCGACTGGATTATGCGTCTTGGCATTTAAGATAACTGAACGATCTTCAGCCATTGATTCAATTATTGTTTCTTTGCTAGATGCGCTTACCTTAACTAGTGGTAAAAACCCTAGGCTGTGTGTATGTGCTACTAGGTCTTGTAAAAAGTCTTTCATATGATTCTCCATGTTTGTTTATTATATAGGTTTTTTTGACAATGTCAAGGATTTTTCCTAACCTTTTTATTGTATTTTACTGCTGATTCTACCAATGTATGCGATATTTGTAAGGTATCACAATAATGGATAAAGGCATCAGTGTCTTTAGGGAAGCAGGCACCCCCAAAACCACGTTCTCCATCAGGTCCGGGAACCTGCATATGGCTATTGCCAATACGGTTATCATGTGTCAATACCTGTCTAACTAGCTCATAGTCAGCATCGTTCTTTTGACACATATCATATAGTTGATTAAAAAACGCAACCTTAACGCTTAGGAAGCAGTTAGTGGCATATTTGATCATGCTAGCTTCTGTAATACTAACATTAAAGAATAATTTGCAATTTGCCAATGATTCTTGAAACAACGTTTGCCAAAATCCTTCCGGATCTTCACCGCCGACTACCATATACTTGGATTCAGCAAAATCTTTGTTAGCTGTAGCCGCACGTAAAAATTCTGGACTATAGCAAATGCTATGATCTGGATAGTTTACCAATAGTCTTTCTAGATAGTTCGGCGGTACTGTGGATTTAAGTAATACCGGTATGTGTACTGGTACTGTATCCATTACTTGATAGATTTGATTTACATCGCACTCTCCTGTTTCAGTACTAGGAGTACCTACACAGATAATCACACCTTCGGCTAGTGGATAATCTTTTACTGTTTGCTCGCTTATTTTTGGATCAACAAGGTATACTGTATTTGTTTGATCAATGGCATTGGCAACAGCCTTGCCAACAAACCCATATCCTGCAATTATAATTTTTCTCATATTAAAACTCAAATAAACTGTTAAATGTATTTTTTTCCTCAGTGCTCGCTACGTCCCACTTTAGAACTCCAATCAAGTTATCTAACTTGTTATCAATGATGGTTTGCTCCATCTCAGCGTGATCAAATGGTAAATCTTTGAACCACTGCGGCAATCTAAGCTCATCTACTGGATAAGCTACTGATGTAAACCCTAATGGGTTAGGTTTAAGTTTACAAACGATTACTTTAGCACCGTCTGTAATAGCCATGGAATACTTATCTTGATACATGCGTTTTAGAGTATTCCAATTGATACTGGCACGAACATGTCCGGGCATGTTAGTCTTACCAGCTTTCTTTTCTTTAGCTTCGTATTCAGTAATATTATTGGCACGTTTAGGCGATCCTTTTTCCCAACCTGGACGAGCTTTGAAGCGGATACGGAAATCACTAATATGATCTAGTACTTCTTGTTCTGGCTTGCCCATAAGAACCATTTCCAAAACATCACTTAGGAAGTTCTGAATAAATTCCGGCGTATCACTACGTTTGAGATCCAAGCCCATGGCCTTTATCTTACCAGGTTTGCCATCAACGTCACTGCGTTTACCTTCTTTATCATAGTACAATACTGCATAACGCTTCTTAGTAATGAATAAGGCCTTGCTACCGACAATTTCGCGACCAGCTTTAATAACTTCTCCACGTGATTTAGGTACATGGAATGAGTCTAGCATGAATTGCGGGAATGTTGTATTGACTTCATCACCAATCGTATCATACAGTTGTATTACTGTTTCTTTTGTCCACGGGATGCTCCCGGCTTCAATGTCCTTCTGTAGAGTGCGATAAGCACTAAAATAACAACTATCAGTGTCACCATATATAACTGCCTTTCCTCTATAATCGTATTCGCCGGTAATGATCTCGTTTACTTTACTCGCCATATGTTTAACAATTTGGCGTCCTGTGAGCGTGGTGCTTTGCCCGATTCGTTTATCGAAAAACCTACAGCCTGAATTAAGAATAGCGCCGTAAAGACTGTTAAGATTAATTTTTTTAACGAGTTGTCGTTTGTCCCAGTATTCTTCTTCAACTTTATTTCCTGCTTTAATTGCATCTTTTAATTTGGCCTGCATTTCCTTGCGTTCTGCATACCACCTTTTCAATAGCCCCGGAATTACACCTTCATTTTCATGGTTGAAGATAGTACCATTCGCTGAAAGCATCCAAGGCTGATTGCTTTCAAAGATAAGTCTATAAACTTCGGCGGCACTGAGTACATCAGTGTCACCATTTTCCCAATCGATGGTAATATCAGTACCAATCTCTTGATTCATTACAGCAGTATACTCTAAACTGCCAAATACACCTTCCCATGCCGCGGCAAATGATTTACCTTTGGCCTGTTGTGTTTCGATATAGTCATCTGTCATTGTTTGACGTAGTTGACCAATAATAGTTTCTGGCCCCATGTTGAGTGCTCTAATGGCACTTGGATACAATGAGTTAATATCTAATGAGCCAATCCAATCCTGAATGCCTTCTTTAGGATATGCAACATACGCACCTGCGGCATTGCTGTCTTCTCTATCGTCTTTCTTAACACGATTAGGTACAATAAATCCTCTTCGATGAGCTTCATTGATAATGGCCTGTTCAGTTACAGCCACCGCACCCATTGTGGTTTGTAGCAGGACTGTGTTTTCGTGCGCCAGTGTATTGGCAAGATCCATGAATTTTAACTTCTTGTCTAATTTTTCAAGAAGCATACAGTCATTGATGTTATATTCAACGAATGTCTTAAAGTCGTTGTTGTATAATTGATCCAGCGTGCCTTCGTACTGTGTCTTACGCTCGCCTAGTTCATATTCGGCAATAGCATCTAGTCTATAGGTGTGGCGTTCTTCATAAGTGTACTTGCGATACAGTTCAAGATAGTCCAAGTGTACGCGACCAATGTAATCATAGGTAACAGCGTTGCGTCCATATTTTTCATATTCACGACGTTTAGGGAATTGATCAAACAAACAAAAACGGCGTGTATCTTCTTTAGATAATGCTTTTGTCACTCTATTTGTGGTATAAGGAATATCAAAGCCTTCTGAATTCCAACCACTTAATATATCTGCGTCTTTGATTAGATCTAAAAACATGTCTAGCAAATCTGCTTCGTTATCAAACAAGTAGGTATTAGGAAAGTCCTTGACCATTTCTTTAGCCTGCTCCATAGTAATAGTCTTTGGAGGAATAGCTAGACATACCATAGTTTCTAACCATTGTAGGTAGACAGCAATCGCAGTAATTGGCATGAACGCATCGTCTGGGCTTGCATAGCCACGTTCTGGATCAAAGTCTACCTCAATATCGAAAAATGCTACATTTAATTTAGGAGCATCTTGATTTAAATAGTGTTCACTTAGTGTTACAAAGATTGGATTAATATCCGACTCGTAAAGTTCCTTACCACTATTAATGGCCTGTTCTTTACGCAGTTCTTTTGTGTTCTTACAGACAATACGTGATAATGGTTCACCGTAAATTGATTGATGTTTGCCCTTGGGGTCTTTGACGTAGAAAGTGTGTTTGACAGGTATGTCACGGAACTCACGCTCACCTTTCTTATTGCGTTCAACCACTTTAATGATGTCATTCTCGCGGTCAAACCATGCGTCTACATAAGACATAAATTTTCTTCTCCATGCAATTTAGGGCTTGCAAATACCTTTGTGCTGTTTATGGCCAGCTAACCTTTCGCAACAATATTTATTAGATACGTTTTGTGATATCCAAAATTGCTTCAATTTCTTCCCAATCTTCATTATAGGCTTGCCAATCACCTTTGTGGGCAATCTTAATAGCTTTATTAATAACGCTTGGTTTTACTTGTAATTCTTCAGCGACTGCTTTAACTGTTTCTTTTAAGCCTACTTGTAAGTCTTCAATTTCGCGAAGTACTGTAGAACCTTCAGCAATCAATCTTTCTAATTTTGCCTTTTCTTCTGCGCCATAATTTCTACCTGACATAAAATATCTCCTATATTGCCTATTATATACTACTTATTGTGTTAATGCAACCACTAAGAAATTTTAGTGGTGAAAATGGCAGAATTAATCTGCCATTTTGATTATTGTTGTGGAGTACCGTTGGCCGCCAAATTAGCTCGAACATCACCCACTGTTGGAGTATATGTTGCTCGTTGTGTAAATGTTGGGCCTGTTGGTTGTTGCTGTTGCGTGGTCGACGGCATTGCACCTTGTTGCGCACCAGTATTAGCCGGAGGAACAGATTTACCATTCATAATCTTATCGATTAATCTTTGTGCTTGAGAATTTGCTCTTGCGATTTCGTTTTCGTGTGATCCACCTAGTTCAGCAATTTGTTGCATTTCTGCCTGTAACTGTCTAATTAACTCTAATTGATCTGGAGTTGGTTCAGTTGCCAACGGTGCCTGCTCTGGTGGCTTATCGGTTGAGGGTGTAGTTGTAGTTGTAGTTGTGCTAGTATTAGGGTTAGTATTAGTGTTACCATCACTACCGCTATTGGCATATAATGTGGCTCCTCCGATAGCTCCGGCAGTAATCAAACCAATAGCCGCTGCCTTTTTAGGATTAGCTTTGATCCAAGCCGCCGCGCCACCTGGCTTTTTGCTTGCGGCTTCGTATTCAGCTTGATATTGTTTGTGTAGCGCCTCTGCTTGTGCATTGGTTTTACCTTTGCCCAGAGTTGCGCTGTCGACTCTGTTACCTTGCGCATCTTTTCCATGCATATTATATCGACCTGAACCTGGTTTAGTTTCAGGCTCCCAACGACCACCTTCCCATTTATAATTTATGCCAGACTGCGCATCTTTTACAATAGTGCCAACTGGTGGGTTTACTGGAGCACCAGCAGGCGCACCTGTTGGAGGAGTTGCTGTTGGTGTAGTTGTAGTTGTTTTAGCGGCATTAGCATCACCAGCCGCAGCCTTTTCTGCATTTCCGCCCCATAGACTACTTAATTTGTTCCAGCCATTTCTTAATCCGCTTTGTATATAATTGCCCCAACGACTTGCTAGTCCCGGTGCCGCACGATCTAATGCACTATCGACAGCCGCGGCTTCACCAGCTTTTTCAAATAATACATTCTCTCTTAAATATTCTTCGGCATTAAGGATTTCATATCCTTCTTCATCATATAACGTATTAGTGCTTTCATCTAGGTAAACCCATATATCATGTGTCTCAGGTTTAGCAGTTTCAATTTCAGCTAACCGGTCACGAAGACTTGCAATACTTTCTGCTAATGATTGTGGTTTGCTTTCTGAAATACCTGCAAAGTTATATGTTGCGGCATCTGGAATACCAGTAGGTTTTAATTTATATTGTTGTTGGTATGATATAATAGCTTGTTTAGTTTGCGGAGTTAATTTACCATCGGGTTTTAATCCCATGGTTTGTTGTAGCTGTGCTAACTTTTGATCTCCACCGCTAGCTAGTTGTGCGGCATCGATAGCCTTACGACCAGCATCGGCTGCCATAAACCCACCAACTCCTAATCCAGTCTTGCCTGCAAATTTAGCGGCACCTGCCGCAGTTGCGCCTGGATTAGCAACGGCTTTTGCACCGGCACTTGCGGCCTTTTTTGCGGCTAATGCGGCTAGTTCTCTTGCACCTAATTTCCCAGCACCTCGAATTGCGGCACTTGCCATGCCTGCGCCTGGAATTAAAAATGGTGCCGCCATACCAGTATATTCGCCGGCTTTGTATAGATTAGGACTACGTGCTTGTGCCGCGGCATCTGCATCATATTCTTTACTTAATTCATCTTTGTATTTTGTACCATTCCACAGACTCTTAACACCTGCGTTAATGTTGTTACCAAAACCAAACGTGAGCCCTTGTTCAGCTCCACGTGCGGTGTCGCTAACATCATTGCCAAAATCCTGCATACTGTATTCGTCAATTTGATTATCTTCATACCCAAAACTTTCAAGTAGAGATTTTGAAATGCTAATACTTTCACTGGCTTGCCCTGATTTTGTAGTATTACTTGGGACAACACCCGGACCACCTGGGATATTAGTTGCTGGATTTGGGTTCTTTGCAGGATCTAATGCCGCGCTACCTGTTGGCGTTGCTGGCTTAGGTGCTGTAAGAGTTGCTTCAAGTTTGTCAGTTAAATCGTAAACTGCCTTAAGATGTTGTTGAACAAATTCTTCTGACCCTGCATCTGCATCAACTTTTTGACTCATGCTTTGAATGCCTTGGTCATATTCATCGCCACTATAGCCGGTTAGGCGTCCAAACATTGATGATGTTTGAGCTTTTCTTGGTAATAGACCTTTACTTGCCAGCATGTAGTCAACATCCTTGCTAGCCGGGAACATATTTTTTTGACCTTGATTAGTTACAAAGCCTCCACCTATTGGATCATATAATCCGGGAACTTGATATTTTTGTGCTAGCTGTGCTAGAATTTGAAAACGCTTAGCCTCATCATTTTCAGTACCTTTAACGGCAGCCAAGATGTCGGCCATTGCTGTTTCATCTAATCTTACATTTTCTATAATATCAAGTCTATTGACTAAGTCTCTAATATTCATTTTTGTTCCTATTATCTAACTGAGCATTTAGGGACCATTCTTCCATCTTTAGGTTGCATACCTGTTTGTACTTGTCCGGTCTTACAAACACTTGTTTTTTTCTTTGCTTTAATTGTTTTTACTTTTTGAGGTGGCTTAGGTAATTCGTTTTCACGTAGCCCACTTGGAATATTTACGCTTCGTCTTCCACCTTTAGATTTAATTTCTGCTAACTGCTCTATACCGTGACGAACTTGCTCAATGTTCATTTCTAATTCTGGGAATAGATTAGCTAAATGCTGCCAAATACGAGGATCATCACTCTTGGCCATTTCTGCTAACTCGGTTAATTGCCTTCCAGCTCGTGCCATTCGTGTTCTAATACTGGCAGGATTAACACCTTTGTGATTAATAATTTCGCTGTCTAACGGACTATCTTTATTAAAATTTACAGCCATCTCTGCTAGACCATGCTGTTTATACAAATGATGCAGTTCGTCATCGCTGGCAAGTTCTAAATGACTTAAATCAATTCCTGCTTTTTTACTAATTCGACGCATCATACGATAGCGACGAGTAGGATGCATAGTAGATGCGGCATCTTCCATTGGTGCATTACTTTGTAGCCCTGGACCTACTCCGCCAGTGAATCCCATACTATGCCCTGGAATTTCATTTTCTTTAACGTTCTTTTTATGCTTCATAGCATTGCTTAACTGCTTAGTACCAGTATCGGCTTTGTTGAATTCTTTAGCAACACTTTGCTTCATTCCTACTTTCTTTGCAAACTTAGGATCATGTGCGGCCGCTGCCATAAAGCGAGCTTGTTTTTCACTAGTACTTTTTTCGTCTAGTTGTTTAGATTCTTTCATCATTACACGTTCTGCAATGACGCTAGCATATTGATTAATCAGTTGACGTTTTTGAGTTTGCTCTTCTGCAAATTCTTGTTCAACTTCTGTAAAGAATTTATTGAGTAAACTTGATTTACGTTCAATAACTTTTTGTTGAACTTCTGGTTGTTGATAGTGTTGCATGGCCATTTGTACAGGCAATGTTACTTTATGAGGACTACCTTCTTGCAAAATTTGCACATTGGCGTTTTTGTCTACAATAGATAAAAACTTAGCCATGCTATCAGCGCCAACTACAGGTTGTGTAGCCACGCCATCCATCGCCTGTAGTATGCGTTTCATGTCCATCGGATTATCCCAATAGGCGTTTTGTTAATGCACGAATTTGATCAACTTCACGTGATTCTGCAATCATCGGTTGCTCAGTACGATTTAGTCGAGCCATTTGTTCTTGCATACGTGTAAAATCAGTAGATTCTTTAGTTTCTTTCTTAGCACGTAATTTAGCTAAATCGCTTGCTTCAATTTTACCGTCATGATCTACATCGATTTTTTCTTGATTGCCTGGAAGGTCTTTCTTACTAGCGGCTTTCTTTTCCATCATGTAAGCAGTAGTTTCTTTAATGTTTTTCCACATAGCGGCTGCGGCAATCTTCTCACCTTTCTCACCACCACCTGCTTTCTTTGCAAGAGCTTTAAAACCTTTACCTGGCTTACCAATGTCTTCGCCTTTCTTAGCGGCTTTAACAGTCGCAGACTTTTTAGCGGCACTTAATCCAGCACTTGGTTTAGCACTTTCGTCATACTTGTCATACTTGTCACGCACTTTGTCTAAGTCTTTACCTTCTTTACCAGCTTTAGCCAGTGCCTTCATTCCGTCCTTGCCATACTTCATAACGCCCTTAGCGGCACGACTCATTGTTTTCTTTTCGGCACTTTCTTGAAACTCGCTAGATGCATCTTTACTATTAATACGACGAGCAGCCGCAGCCATAGCTTCAGTTTCTTTTCCGTATTTTTCTAATTTCTTTTTAACATCTGGATGTACATAGCGTTCTGGTTCTTGATGCATCATCGGCATACCACCCATTTCGTCTCCACCCATGTCCATATCCATTTCTGCATCCATCTCTGGTTGAGATTGTTTTGAATTCTTAGGCATATCTTTACGGCGTTTCAATCCGGCAACAATAGCGGCCGCATGCACTAGGTCAGCATGATGATCTTTTACACGACTTTCATCTACTGTTTTCTTTGGACCATGTACTGGGCATTTAGCTTTGCCTTTTTCTTCACAGCAACATTTAGCAGTAGCTTCCATCATTTTTGGACCATGTACTGGGCATTTAGCTTTGCCTTTTTCTTCACAGCAACATTTTTTAGCTTCGTCCATTTTACCAGCTTTCTTAGCGGCACGGATTTTACTACCTAAATATTCATCTTTGCCAGATTCAATTTTACCATCTTGATCCCAGTCTTTTTTAGCTTTTTTATCTTTGGCTTCTTCCATCTTTTTGCTGGCGTATTTGGTAGCTTGTTTGTGTGCTGATCTTTCTTTAGCTGACTCAGCATCATCATCATCGCCGTAATCACGATCATGTTTTAGGCCAGTAGATGTTTTTGTAGCAGTACCGTGTGCTGTTTTTTTCTTTGCACCAACTTTATCGTCATCACTAAACATTTCGTTGGTAGTTTTAACTCCACCCTTCATGATAGTTTGCTTGCCTGGGTTAGCTTTCCCCCATGCTTTGCTTTCTTTCTCGTCTGCCTTGTCCATTGCTTTTTCATCTTTCTTTTCAGCAGCCGAACGTGATTTAGCCTTACTTGCAGGTTCTGCATGTGGCTCATCGGTAAAACGATCTGGATTATGTGTATGACGAGTTACGCCTGGTTTTGGATGACTAATCTCTCCACCAGTTGATGACTTTTCTTCTTTGATCTTTTCAGCTTGAGCTTTCTTTAGCTCTTTCATTTTGTTCTTAGCTTCCATTAGGCGATTTTTTAGAACTTGTTTTTGTCCTTCGCTTAGGGTATCGCTGTTATCTAAATGATGTCCGTATTCAGTGAACTTCATTTCATATTCTAGATAATGATAAACACTAGCCATGTAATCAGCAGCCTTGGTAATTTTAGCCTGTACCCATGCTTCTAACTGATCTTCATCATGTAATTGTTTGAACAATTTATGTGAATATGTAGCTAATTTAAATAAATCAGCTTTAGCCATTTTACCTTGATGCTCCTTTTCTTCTGGAGGCAATTCTAAAGGATGCTGTATTTCACCACCTGCTTCAGGTTGTTCTTGTCCCATTGCAGGGTCTAATTGATCTAAATCTGGCATGTTTATAACTCCGTTATCTTATTATATTTATCGTTTTAAAGCCGGTCCGCCGAATAAGCTAGTACCCTTTAAATCGGCACCGTTTTTAGCTGTGCCGTCTTTATTTTTAGGCTGTACTATTTTAGGTGGCTTAGGTGCGTGTTTTCCACTATGACCAGGTGTTCCGGTGTATGATTTATTACCACGTTTCTTACCTATTGCTATATGCGGATTTGGCACTGACGTAATTGCACTAGAAGTTGTTCCGCCTGCATCGCCTGCTTCATTCAATCTCTTAACGATCTTAAAAGGATGCCATTCTTTTTCACCACCATCATCGGGATGAATAGTAACACCCTTTTGACCAACCCATGCTATTTTACCAGTGCGATGTGTGTGACCACCTGGATAATTTTTTTCTTTACTTAGATCAACGTGTACACGTTCACCTTTTTGCAAATCAGTATCTGGTTGTTTATATACTCTAGGAGCTTCTGATATTAGTTCACGCAATTTCATTTTTTAATTCCTCGGAATCCGGTGCCAACTGCACGTTCGCCATTCATAAATTTAGGTAAACTAAACCACAACTTAAACCATTCTTCTGTTCCTGGCTGTATGTTTCGCTCACGCATTATTACTGCTTTTTCTGTACCAGTTATACTAATGTTGCTAGCACCGTAAGGTTGCAGGCCTTTAAACTCGTTAATGCCCGCTAACTTCTTAAGACGTGCTATTTCATCCATTATATACCGTATTTGTTCTTTTTCTTGTTAGCCACTGGACTTACTCGATGTACATCATCTGGTTCTTTGCTTGGAGTACGAGGGCGTACTTGATGATATTCTGTAGGAATAGCACTATGAACTTGTTGAATCATTTCGTGCTCTTTATCTGTATATGGATGTAAAGTCCACATAGTCCCCATCCAGCTTTCGTGATCGAGGTCTAATTTTTCTTTACTACCATCAGCCATAGCTAGTGCCATGCCAGTTCTTAATTGATGATAGCTAGGAAACCAACCTCCGGGATCACGTTGACGACTAAATCCCTGATGAACAGCATCGTGCTGTTCGTGTGGTTTGCCAGATCGTTCAACAATAAATTCTTTAGCTCTCATTATACACCGTATTTGTTTGTTTTTCTTTTTGCTACAGGGCTTACTCGATGCACATCATCTGATTCTCTACTACCTTTAGAACTCATAGATCTTTGTTTTAACCCCATTGCTTTTCTACTAGCATTGGTAATGGCTGCATCTTCATCAGTAAATGCTGAGGTAACAAATTCGTTACCACTGGGACCTAATCGAGCCATATTTTGTTTATCAGGGCTGCCAGCCATATGCACTCCTAGTCTATACATATCATAGTAGTGACTAGGTAAATCTGGATAAGATTTTAAGTCGGGGATACTATCAAAATGATTCTGATGTAGTTTTCCTCTAGTACCGCCACTGGTATTACCACCATTGCCAGATGAACTTGTATCACCATCATCTTCTTTAAGAATAGTAAATTCTTTAGCTCTCATTATACACCGTATTTGTTTTTCTTTTGTTTTCTAACAGGGCTAACTTTATTTCCGCCCTCTGCTTCGTTACTAACACCGTCTGATAAATGAGTAATAGCGCCAGCACCTAATGCTTTAGCCGCATCTTTGACTTTTTGTAAATCTTCTTCAGTATAGGCAGTAATTAATGGATCTCCGCTCATAGCACCTGCACGTTCCATATTTGGATTGGCCATAGCAAGACCAAATCTATATTGCATATATGGACTGCCGTTAGCCTTGTTCATACTAATGTTAGGAACACTCATGGCATTCTTTAGTGCTTGAATATGCACGTGGTGGAGTTCTTCAGCCCCTTTACCTGCGTATGGAACATCTCCCTCTGCTAATTTTTTACGTGTAAATTCACTTGCTCGCATATCTTCTAATCCAGTTGTTTGCTTCTTTTATATTTACCGGTTCTGCAGGTAGCGGAGTTTGCTTATGTTGAGCAGGATCATGTTGAACATGATGTATACCCATGCCCTTGCGTGTAACGTCCATAAGATGTTTAATCCAACCGTCATCTAAAGGTTTTGCACCAAATGATCCGCTATTAAATGCATTTCTCCAAAACTCCATTGCTTCCGGTGTATCTCCTTTGGCAGCTTCTTTACGTAGAGCAGTTCCGCTTACACCTTGTCCACGGGGAGTAACTTCTAAATGGGCCTTAACATGCTCATAACCAGCAAATTTATTAACTGCTTTCATTAATACTTGTGCAATGTTCATGTTAGCTCGATCTTCTCCAACCATAATAACAATATTATCATAGCGTGGAGGTTTACCTGGTAACGGATTAATTAATTCATGTTTAATTTTTTGTAGTAGTGTGCCACCTTCATGTGTAACAGTACTCATATGATTAGTGTATTGCGGATATAATCTGTGCCATGTCTGTACTTTAATCGACGGCGGAATGGGATCGTCCTTACCTTCTGCATTGCCAATAAACAAATAAGGATCACCGTTTAACTCTTGAGCTTTCTTAACGGTATAATTCCATAGCTCTTGATGTCCTTTGTGTCCAACAAATGATCCAATGGCAACTACAGCAGTCTTGTTAGAGTTTTTTCTAGGTTGTTCTGTTCTGGCAGCTACTTTAGCGGCGTTCTTGTTAGCAATAACCGTTCTTTGTTCTGTACTAGTTACTTTAATAGGACCAAGGCGACTGTTGATAACAATACCTTCATAATCCTTACCTAATATGTCTTTGCCAACAATATTAGGATCGTTGATAATAGCTTTTTCTAATTCAATCTTAATGGGTTGTAGTTTTTCTTCTACTTCACGTTTTAATTGTTGACTAGCACGGTCACGCTTACCGGCAGTATCACTAACTATTTGTTTTAGTTCATTAATGTTATCTAACACATTAATAATTTCAGTTACGTCTAAACCTTGTTTTTGTACAAGTCTATTGTTAACAAACATAACACTACCTTGTTGTCCAACACTTAGCATTTTGTTAATGTATTGATCAGCATCAGGTAACTGTTCTCCAGTATCAGCTTGCACAATGTGGAATGGAACTAGTGCTAGTTGTACACCTTCAGGTAGTTTGTCATAGTGAATACCTACAAATTTTAATCGACCTTCATCTGTTTCTGTGGCAAAAGGTAGGAATAATACTTCACAAGTTACCTGTTTGTTTACTAAAAAATCTGGACCTAGTTTACTATCAACTAGTTCAACAGCCTTCATCATTTCGTAAAATAAATCGTCAAATAATTTAGCACGACCTAATATATCCGGATCTTGTGTACCTTTCTTTTCGTGATAGGCTAAAAAGCCTGCTTCATAACGTGGTTCAGTACGACTAGTGCCCATGAATGGCTTACCGTCTGCGTTCTTACCAAATCGTCCACCAAAGCCATCTACCTTAACGTTTAAAGGAATATTTTGTAATTTAAAATTACCATTACCGTCGTGTAGTTCATCTAACAAATCTAAAAAGTCGGGAGCCTTTAGGTCATGCAAGTGTGGCATGCCTTTACGTAGTTGTGCCTTAACTGCTGGCTCTTCTGCTTCAGATAGCGGGCGACTAGCATTACGAGCCGCACGTATTTTTGTAACTTGTGCCCTTGGCTGACGTTCTTCAGGATGTTCTGCTTTGTACTGCTCTACTTCATGATACTCTTCTTCATACTCAGTAGACATAGTCTGTGCTTTAGTGGCTAAAGATTTCTTATCAGTTAGTTTAAGATGGGCAAGTGCGTAGTTAATAGCAGACATCTTAACAGCACGATCGCCCTCTGGGTCGTCTCTGTTAATCATCTGTGTGCCTACTTCAAAACACAATTGAATAAATGCGTCCATTGCAATTTGATTTTCTTCAGGAGTCTTATACTGATTCATCAATTCAATAGTTCCGATAAAACTCTTTTGCTTTTCGGTTTCTTGTTTACTAGGATGGTGTCCAAAGAATTTAAAAAATTGTTCACCTAGGTCTTGTATATATGGACGATCCTTCGTTGGAATTTCCATCATAACTGGAATACCATTTTCTGTACGACCAGTATCCTGATATTTTTCACTAAATCCGCCGCCAGTAACTCCGTGGACAGCAAATGAATAATTGTTGTCAGTAATAGGACCTTTAAGTTTGGTCTTCATCTGAACATACTTGGTACTTGTTGTAGCTCTAGCCAATGCTCGATACAGATATTTGTGGAACACACCTTTAATACCGTTAACTGCTCCGCTACCATCTTTCTTGCCTTTTTCCTGAGCACTTAGGTCATTCCACTCAGAGTTATGACTAAATCTATACCAATCAGTGGGCGCATTGGTCTTTTGATCGTACTCTCCAAATTCAAAATCTACTTGTACCTTAACAGGGAAATGGTTTGATGTTATTTCAAATAAGGCATTAAATTGTCCGCCGTTATTGCTAAATCCTAATAATTTTGAAGGACCCACTTGATGTCCGTGATGTGTTGTTAAGAAATGTTTAACTTGTGGTTCTAAATTTCTATCACATTGGGTGTCAATATCACCAATAACAGGTTTAACTTTTAAAAACTCTTCGTCGGATATATGACCGATATTAAAGAAATGTAATGACGATCCACCTAGAAACTCTTTACTCTTTAATAGTCGTGGATTCCACAACGGAGTACTATTTTGTGCTTCGAAGGCATTATTAATACCGTGCAACACTTGATCTAGTATTCCAACTACGTGTGTACGATTGTGTACAGCTAAATCTATCCTATCGGCACGATGCTTGACATTGGGATCAGCAAAATCATCTACTTCAGCATTGCCGCCTTCAATGAGGATAGGTTTTATTTTAACAAACAGCTCGCGCAATAACATGTTTAATCCTTGTACTTGCCATCAGCAATATGGTCGAGGATCTCTTCATGTAGTTTATTGCATACTTTTTCGCAAAGTTCTTTATCTATATGATCGGGCAATTCGCGAATAGGGAATTTTTTTGTATAGACCTCATAGCACTGTTCTGCCGCTGGTTTAAAAATACTAGCCTTAGGAGTAATCTTTCTTTCTCTTAGATCTAAGAATCTAGCAATAATAGGATACAAGTGACGGCGATATGCGTGATCATCGTGATGCATAAAATGCGTTAAATCGTCTACGATATCATAGTTGATTTCACGCCCGCCACCTTCTTTAGGGGACACAAAATCCTCATCTTTAAATAAATTACCTTCGAATAGTTCGTTTATACGCATTTTTAAGCCCGTTTTAATAAATCAGCAGAAATCTCTGCGGTTAGAGTATTTATCGCTTTAGCTTTTAACGATGCGCTCGACTTTGGCAATGCACCCGCCTAGATGCATTTTAGCCAAGAGTAAATTCTTATCTCCAGTTAGGTAAAAGTGTTTACCACCCCAAGTCCTAGTTCTAAGTAGGTCTTTTTTACAGCTTTTAGTTAGTTTTAATTTAGGATTTGATTCAGCCCATTCAACAAATGCTTGATATTCTTGTGTAGTTTTACCTAGTGTAATACGATAATCATAGTCCATTTTAGGCATAATTATAGTATCTTCGTCTAGCGTAGTGTTTGGCGCAGGAGAGCAAATGTATTTTACTCGATCTTTATCTAAATTAGTTAGTGTTGTTATATCTTTTTTATTGTTTGAATAGATACTGATCCAAGGACTTTCGACACGTATATCTAAATCTTTCATTTTTTGAAGCTGTAATGCTAGACCGCATGCGTAATCAAAATCTTCTTTGGTTTTAATATGATTAGGTCTGTATAATGCCTTGTTTTCAGGATTAGAATGTTGTAGCTGTACTAGTGTATCAGCCATGTTACCACTACGAAACCAAGTTGCACCGGAACATACCAACACTATTTTGTATTGGTATGTTCCCCTAAATAACTTAGTAGTTGTTTTAAGTTGCATCTGTTATTTCAACTAATGGAGTAGTAGCATCTACGGTTAGCAATGGAACTTTAGATTCTTTTGCTTTGGCCACAATTACGAGCTGATCATTATCTAATGTAATAGTAGCCCAACCGCCATTCTTTAGTTCTCCAAACAACATCATCTTAGCAAGGTTACGTTTAATTTCCTTGTCAATGACACGTTGTAGAGGACGAGCACCCATCTTAGAATCAAAGCCCTTGTCAAGTAACCATTCAACTGCATCCTTATTAATTTTAATACGGATACCTTTGTCTTTAACTTGATCTTTAAGTTCGTCGATAAATTTATTAACGATCTTGACCATTGTTTCTTTGGAAAGTTTCTTGAATGTTACAATGCCGTCCAATCGATTACGAAACTCTGGAGTTAAGAACTTCTTCAAATCTGCATCGCTGTAGTCTTTTTCCTGTGCGCCAAAGCCAATCGCATTCTTTTCAGCAGATTGTGCGCCAGCGTTAGTAGTAAGAATAAGGATCAAGTTACGACAATCTGCTGACTTGCCGTTTGATCCGGTAATAACACCATTGTCCATTACCTGCAACAACACAGTCATAACGTCTGGATGTGCCTTTTCAATTTCGTCTAACAACAGTACAGCATTAGGCGACTCTTGGATACTGGTAATCAACTGCCCGGCATTTTCTTCAAAGCCTACATATCCCGGAGGACTACCAATCAACTTACTAATACTGTGCTTCTCTTGATACTCACTCATATCAAAACGTAGCAATTTGACACCCAAGTGTTTACTCAATGCTTTAGCAGTTTCAGTCTTACCAGTGCCTGTCGGGCCCATAAACACAAATGATCCCACAGGCTTATTCTCTGATTTAAGACCTGCTTGGGCAACAATGATCTTATCTACAATTTCAGTTAAAGCCATATCTTGACCGTACACTTCTTTTTCAAGATTAGTTTGTAACGTAGCAATACTGCTAGATTCAGTTTCCATGATCTTTTCTTCTGGCATTTGAATCATTTTAGCAAGTTCAAATTGTACTTCGCGTTCACCGATAATACGTTCATCCGCCAATTTTAAATTGAAGCGTGAGCAAGCAACATCGATCAAGTCAATAGCCTTGTCTGGTAGTTTCTTATCTGTTTGATATTTGATAGACAGTTTAATAGCCGCATCGATTGCATCATCGCGGATCTTAACATTGTGGAAGCCTTCATAGTACTTCTTGATACCTTTAAGAATCTGCTTGGTAACTTCCATGGTTGGCTCGTCAACAGTAATACGTTGGAAACGACGCATCAATGCACGATCCTTTTCAAAGTGCTTGCGATATTCTTCCCATGTAGTTGAAGCTACAACTTTAATATTGCCTTTGCTCAGTGCAGGTTTCATCATGTTAGCGAGATCGTTAGCTGAGTTGCTAGCAGATCCAGCACCGGAGATCATGTGTGCTTCATCGATGAACAACACAGTCTTGCCTTTCTTTTGTAGTGCCTTGATAACGTGTTTGAAACGCTCTTCAAAGTCACCACGATATTTTGATCCAGCTAGCATAGCTGAAATATCTAGATTATAAACAGTATAATCCTTTAGGAAATCTGGAACTGCACCTTTGACAATATTAAATGCAAGTCCTTCTGCAATAGCTGTCTTACCGACACCTGGGTCACCGACAAGGATCACGTTGTTTTTACTGCGACGACCTAACGCAAGAGCAATATTTTCTAACTCATCTACGCGACCGATCACCGGATCAATTTTGTCTTTTTTAACAGCTTCGTTTAGATTAGTAGTAAAGGCTGCCAATGCTCGATTACTTCCACTATCGCCTGGCCCGGATTCTTCTTCGGGATCTTCAATAGCATTGTTTACGTATTCATTAAACTTATCTTTGTCGATGTTGGCTTGCTGAATAAAGAATTGAGCCCATGAACGTTTCTCACCCATCATGGCAAGGAAAACATCTGTAGGTTCAATACGCTGACGACCGTTAAACAAGACCTGTGTAAATGCACGATTGAGTACACGTTCGACAGCCTGCGTCTTTTTAGGTTTAACTACTACATCGGCAACTGTGATTTCGGTGCATTTATTTTGTAGATAGTCTTGTAGTTGAGTTCTAAGATCGTCTACATTTGAACCGTAGCCCTGAACAGCACTACTAAAACTCTCATCTGCTAGCATCGAAAACAATAAATGTTCGATGGTTAGATATTCGTGATGTAATTTTTTGGCAGTTTCAATTGCACGTTCAAAAACTGCTTGTAGGTTATCACTTGGTTCAACCATTACTTTTTCCTCTTCTTTTTTAATAATTTCTTTTTTGCTAATGCTAGTTTAAGTGGACTAATGCCGTCTGTGAAACAGACACCATCTAGATGATCTAATTCATGTTGGAAACATCTAGAATCAATCCCTTCAAGTTCTATTATACACTTATTTCCTTGCCTGTCAAGGTACATGGCAGTTATTTTATTATCACGTGGTACTTGTAAAAAAAGATCGGGAAAACTCAAACACCCTTCTTCTCCGTGTACCTTAATATTATCGCCAACAAGAATAGTTGGATTAAACATACAGAACGGAACTCGATCTTTAAGGCGGATTGCAAATACCTGTTTCAACAGACCAACTTGATTTCCAGCTAGACCTATACCATTACTTTCAACCATAAGTTGAACCATATCAATTTCAGTTTGTTTGGCAAGTTCAAAATCTTCAGGAGTTTCAAACCTCCACGGTTCAGCTTTTTGTTTTAGTATTGGATTAGGATGTTTGATTAATTGCATCGTTGAGTCTTTTTAGTTCTGCGATTAGCATTGGATTAGTAACGGCTGGTGTTTTAATTTTAACAACACTGACAAATCTTCCTTTATGGCCGTTGTTTACGTTTGGAAAACCGTGTCCGCCGGCAGCATATTCTACACCAGATTCGACTCCTGCACGTATGTCTAAATCTAATTTAGTACCAGCTAGTGTAGTAACTGATTTTTTACAACCGATCATAGCCTCAATAGGAGTGATCTCAATACTGGTGAATACGTCATCATTTCTTCGTTCGTATCTTTGATCAGGCTGTACAAGCACAGTAACATTAAGATTTCCACGCGGTGCATTAGGTACGCTATCGTCGCCCAGCCCGCTGTATCTAATTGTGTCACCGTGGGTAACACCGGGCGGAACATTGATAACAACATTTTGATTACGTCCGCTAGGTAATCTAAAATTTGCTTCTAGTTGTTTGCCGTTAAAACTTTCTACAAAGGTTATAGTACATTGGATGTTTAAATCTCTATTGCGTTGCACTTGTCTGCCACGCATGTGTCCAAATATATCTCCGAACGGATTTTGTTGACCTCCAAATCCTGCGCCAAACATATGACCAAATGGATCGAACCCAGCACCACCTTGATGGAAATGGAATTGTGGACCGCTACCATACTGGCGTTGTTGATCGTATTCAGCACGTTTTTGCGGATCGCTCAATATATCGTTAGCAACACTAATATCTTTAAATTTGGCTTGATCGCCACCTTTATCGGGGTGATGCTGATTAGCCAATTTTCTGTAGGCTTTCTTAATTTCTTCCGGGCTAGCGGTTTCGCTAACACCTAAGGTTTGATAATAATCAGTCATAGTCGTGAAAAAGCTCCATTAATAATAGTAATTATACTATCTTTAACGGAGCCTGTCAAGTTTTTGGTTTGTTACTTTTTCTTTTTAGGTGCTACTGTATCTGGCTTAGTACCCGCAATTTCAGTACCTTCGGCTTTCTTGTGATGCTTAACTTCTTTCTTTGCTGGTGCTTTAGCTTTTTCAACTGCCATTACTGGACTAGCTAAAAAACAACTTGTTACTAATAGTGCTAATAATTTTTTCATGGTATTTTCCTTATAGTGCTGGTTGATCAAATGTTGGAATAACTTTCTTTCCACTTGCATTTACTGTCGGTGCTGGCGGAGGTGTTGATCCAAACCCACCTGTTGACGATGTGCTTCCGAAGCCACCTGTTGGAGGTGTGCTTCCAAAGCCGCCTGTAGATGGTGTTGTTGAACCAAAACCACCGGTGGAGGAACCGAATCCTCCTGACGCAGGTGCGCCAAATGCTGGAGCCCCGCCAAATGATGAGTTGTTTCCACTGCCAAAGCCTCCTGTTGATCCGCCAAAGCCTCCTGTTGACATACCGCCACCAAATCCGCCACTTCCCATACTTCCACCCATACCAGCTGGCACACCCGACATGTTGGTATTGTTAGTCATTGTTTGACTTGTTGCAGTTGGATTAGCCGCTGTACCTGCTAGCTTTTCTTGAGTACGACCAAATGCACTAATACCTAGTACCGCGCCCATTGCAATATGGAACAGGCCTGCACCTTGAAGTGTTAAGGGATTCCATTGTGTGATCGGCATGTGCATCATGGCCTGTAGTAGTGACCAACATACTGGAAATACCGCCATGTCTAATAGACAAATCAACATGTACATCCAACCCATTGCTGGACGCCATAATTTTTGCATCCATTCCGGATCTCTTTCTTTCTTTTCTGCCATAGTTCGCTCCTTTTGGCTTAATAGTAGTATTTATTTCAAACTGTTGTATATCTTTTGTTGGGTGTTATACCAGTTAATCCAGCTGTCGACACTATCTTTACAAGTATAATATTGACCATAATTATCTGCTACTACGGGCAACACTTCGCTTAACTTGGTTGTGTCTGGAATTTGCGTTAGATCAGGGCAAGCAACTAACATGTCTTTAGGAACATCTGGAAATTTTGCAACTACTGGCACATTACTTGCACACCCTGTGACTAATAGTGCTGTTATTAAAATGAGATGTTTCATTTGTTATCCTTTTTAAGAGGATTTTTAGCCGCATCATTTAAATCTTTAAGTGCTTCTGGAGCAACTTTACATTCTGCATCGATGATCTGAGTATCTTTAACAATACGTTCTTTAACGGTAGTGATATACTCTGTACGCACTTTGGTTTTTTTAGCACGTTCTGCTTCTAACTTAGCATTGGCATCTTTACTTTGTAATTCTGCCGCCGCAATCTTAGCATTGGCTTCTTTAATTTGCTCCTGCCATACTGCAGATACTCCGTCGCCACCACACATGAATGTACCACCTAGACAAATGATAATGCACAATACTTTAACTGGTTCTTTATAGGGCTTTAAGAATGGTAGAATGGTAATAATACCGGCAAAGAAATATCCAAATCCTCCGGCACAGGCAACAGTTAACCATACCCAAAAAGGTATAGCTCCTATAATGTGTTCAATTAGCCATCCAAACATATTAGCCTTGTAAAATCTGGTGTGCAGTACTAGTATGTTGTTGACGTTCTGTTAACCCCAATGTGCCACCGTTAATCTTTTTAGTCAAACCTAACACATCGCCATTATCTGCTAGTGCGTTTAGATTATTTGCTTCCCAGAACCAGCAAGCTGATTGCACACAACCTTCAAATGTTGTTAGAAATTCTGGAATCTCTTCTAATGGAGTATCAATACTTTGAGCAAAGCGGCTGTAATTATCTTTGCCTGTAATCTGAATTAGACCGCGTCCACAGTATTTAAAACCGTCTCCTGATTCTTCTGGACCATTTCCCATACGCCCACCGTAGGCACGATTAGCAATCTTTTCTGGATTGTGTGCATACTCGTTAACATTGCTTTCATTGAAGTAATGTGGCCAAATTTTAACTAGTGTTTCTGGACGATAGTTTAAATTTTCAACGATGGCTTTGTAACCAGCTGATTCGACCATTGTTTGCCCCATAAAGCAAGCAACACGTTCTAGTGTATTAATATCGTAGTCAGGCAATACCTTACATAGTGCTTCATACCAGTGTTCTGAATATGGATTGTTTTGTAGAATTGCTGTGCATTTTTCTAAACTAAAATCAAATGTAAATCCGTCTGCCATTATTTTACCCTTTTTAATGCAACGGCCCAACCGTTGTTTTCAAATATAAATGTATTGCTGATCTTATTAATATTATAGTTACCGATAACTTTAGTGAGGAACATAACCTCAGCCATATCCTTAGTTTCTAAAATAATAGGACCTTTAATACTATCATATATTTCTTCTTTTGTTCCACTATTTATAATATCAAATGTTACAGTTCCACTATAAGTTCGTTGAAATGTAATTGATTCGTCTAATACTGCAATCTTATCTGCATAACTGCGTTTAAAAAATTCAGTAAAATTATTTAGTTGGTGTTCTTCAGTTGCAAGCTCATACGAATTTTTATCACCAGGCACGATTTCTTTTAGTTTCTCTTCGGTTGCATCTTGACTTTTAAAATTTTTAAAATAACGAAAACGTAATGATTCTAAACCTGTAATTTTTTTAACACCTTCAACAATTTCAAAAATCTGAGAAGCTAGGTGGCGTGTACGTTCTATTTCGACAAACACAATCCATTTGCCGTCATCCGTTTCACCAGGTGTAGTATCAGCATCTAGTACAAAGTTATAGCCCATCTCAATGAAATTTTCTAAATCTTTAGCCGCATCTTCGTGATCAACAATAAAACTAACAACGCAAATATCTTTATCGTCACCTATTTTACTTTTATAACTGTCGATATCAAATACTTTTTTAACTAAGTCTCTAAGATCATCGGCACGTAAACTTTCATTTATTTTCATGCTGGTGCCCCGCCCGGTGCTGGAGGTGCTCCTGTTCCAGCTACTCCTGCGCCTGGTGCCATACCAGCGGCTGGTGGTGCTGTAGGTGCTTGTGGTGCTGGTCCTGCTTGCGGAGTAGTACTATCAGTAAGAACTGCATCCTTATTATCGTTTTTCATTTTATCCATGTAACCTTTGTAGATATCAAAAGCTACTTTTTTAGGCATAGTAACTTCTACAATCCATATAGGTTTACGATCTAGTTTACCTTTTTTAGTTCCAGGACGTAGGTCGTTTTCTGTTTTAATTTTACGTGGTTCTAATAAATGACTCTTTTGATAAGTCACTTTACAACCTAATTCTGTTAGTCGTTTGCCTGCTACTGGATTAGGCATTTTATCTTGCGGCCACATAAAGCCAGCAGTTATCCAATGGCGATCTACTTTTGGTCCGTAGGCTAATTCACCGTCCTCCCAGTTTTCGTATACATAGATATCCATTTCTTCGAAAACACGTTCGAAATCTTTTAAAACAGCAAGGGTACTGTTATTTTCATACAGTTCTTGTATGTTTTGTATAACGTCTAAAATGTCATGGTGCATGTTGGTGTCCTAGAATCCTCTATACTTATTTAGCTGGTTCGAAATCATAACATATCACTTTATTATTTTGTGTAATCGTTAAATAATAGTGTAGGACCTCTGTAGTTATCAAAGGCGGTCACTACAAGTCCTACTTTAACTAGTAAAGTAGGAGCAACTTTAATGAGTAAACAACGAGTGAAAAAGCGTTTTACATCAGAAGTTAATATCATTGATTTTCAGCCGTATCTTCCGGCAAAAAAGCAACGTGTGTCGATACAGGCACGTAACGCTAATCAGAAACTATATCTCTCAAAATTGTACGCAGAATCCACTAGCATAGTGCTTGCTATTGGCCCTGCCGGCACGGGTAAAACCATGTTGGCTGTACAGTATGGAGTTAAATTATTTCAGGAAGGTAAAGTTGACAGAATCGTGGTAACCAGACCCGCCGTGTCCGTAGATGAGGATTTAGGATTTTTACCAGGTGACTTAAATGAAAAGATGGCACCTTGGACTCGTCCTATATTTGATGTCTTGGGCGAATATTATCAGAAAAAAGAAATAGCAGGAATGCTAGAGGAAGGTGTTATTGAAATAAGCCCACTTGCGTACATGCGTGGACGCACATTTAAGAACGCATACATTGTAGCAGATGAAATGCAAAATGCCACAGTAAATCAAATGAAAATGCTACTGACCCGTTTAGGAGAAGGGTCTAAGATGGTAGTGACAGGAGATTTGGCACAGGCAGACCGATTGAGCGATAATGGTCTGATTGACTTTTGTAATCTGCTAGAACAAAAAGAATATCTGGAACATATCGATATTATTCGATTTGATGCCAAGGACATTGAACGCCATAATGCCGTGAAGGAGGTGTTAGCGGTTTATGGAGAATGATATAATGTCATAAAAAAGGGCTCTTAGGAGCCCTTTTTGTTTTACAAGTGTGCTAGACGTATCAGTGTAGCCGCTAGATTAATTTCGGGATCCATCACCAGTGCGTGATCGACTAATCCTGCTTTAATGATAAGAATTGCCTTGTCTTGCTTTTCCTCGTCACCAAATATTTCTACGTTGTCATACAACCATCGATAAATTTCATCCATCTCTTCTGGTAGAGCTTGCCCGCATACAAGTTTACGTGCTTCAGTAATTTTACCTGCTTTGAATAAGGCAATCATTTCTACTCGATAATCTGTACTAGAATCTGTAGTTTGTGGATTATGCAATACACCATCTATACTATTTTGTTGTACGTTGTTGATACATTTACGCAGGTCCGGATATGTACCTTTCACATAAGTGTCTAAAGTGTCTAAGTCAAACTCGACATTTTCGTTGACTAAAATAGTTGCTACTCGAGCAGTAAACTCTGTCAAGTCTGTTTTGTTGATATGAATACGCTGACAACGACTATGGATCGCTGGCAAAATTTTATTAGGGTAATTGCAAGTTAGAATAAACCTAACAGTATTTGAATAGTCTTCCATTAGATTACGAAGTGCAGGCTGTACTGAATTAGGATTCATAAAGTCTGCCTCATCAATTAGTACAACCTTAAAAGAACCAAAACTCATAGTCTGACAAAAACCAATCAGTTTGTCTACCCATTCAACCTTACGTGCTTCTTTACTTCCGTTAGCATACATTACATCTGTATCTTCGACACCTAACTTGTTAATTAGTATTTTGGCCAATGTAGTTTTACCTACACCTGCATTACCGCTGAATAACAAATGAGGAATTGATCCTTCCTTGATCCAATGTTCGACTTGCGCTTTTTGATGATCATCTGCAAATACATATCCGTCTAATGTATCCGGACGATATTTTTCTACCCATAATTCTTTCATAAAATTCCTAGTAAGGTGTGTAAGTTCCAGCCTGTTAAAAATGCCCAGAATATAGCTGGCCCGATTCTGTAATCATCATATGCTTCTTTAGTAAAGTATATAGACAGTATAGTTACAATTATATTCAGTATCTCCACGACATTCTCCTTTTGTTTATTATACAAAAAAAGAAAGGGCTAGTCAATAGCCCTGTCGTTCAAATGTAGAAGATTAATATTCGAAACTAGGTCTTGCAAATGAACTTGGATCAACAGTTGCATGAGTTACAGTACTGTGAGCACCATAAATTACTTCGTTTGGTTTTTCATCAGCGACTGCTAAAATTGCTTTTGGATCACCTCTACGAATAACAATATCATTACCGTCATCGTCGAGGACTGTAAACCCACGTGACCAACGACCGTGTTCGAATAAACACCAATCTCCAGGTTTGACATCTTTCTGTTCCGGACCCACTGAGTGTACTTTGCCCCAACGGCTTTTGACGCCTTCACTCTTACCATCGTCGCTTAATAGTACTAGTCCGCTTTTGGTTGTTTGTTCACCAAAATCCATATCTGTAATAACAATGTTATCGCGGATCGGTTTTAGTTTGCTTAGTAATACTTTTCTACTCATTCTTCACCTAACGGATCTTGATTTGCTACATCTTTCTTAGCAACAACTGGAGCAGGTGCGGGTGTTGCTACTGGAGCAGGTGCTGGCACTTGAGGACGCACATTTAACTGATCCGGAACATCTGATACAATTTCTTCGCGTTTTTTAATTATAACGCCACCTGGGCCTAATTTGTCTCCGCGAGCATTTACCTTGGCATTGCCCACCGCTATGGCCATTTCATTTTGCTTCATTAGCTTGAACATGTCAACTGGTTTGCCGCGAGCACTTGTATAAATTTTCTTTGCTACCATATTAATCTCCTCGATTATAATACTACTTATCTCAGGAATTCCTGCCAGTCTAAATTATATTTGACTGAATCTATTTGATGTACACCTAGTAAGTATAGTACAAAACTGGCTACACTAGACCCACGTCCTACACCCCAAACGATACCATTTTCGTTACAGGTATCTACAAAATGTTTAGTCCATTGTAGCAGTGGAATCATTCCCCGATCTGTATAAGCCTTCATTTCATCTAAAACTCGGGCTACTTGCTCAGGAGTTGTACATCTAGACAAACACCATTCTTCAACATCAAAGTGACGATATTCTTCGGGCATAAACCAATCAGTTTGTAGTGCTTGATCGAAATCTGCTATATCGATGGAATTTAATTGGTCATTAAATCGTTGGAATGTAAATCCAGCAGTTTGCTCCAACTGTTCAATTTCTTCAGTATAGTCTACTGTAATATCTTTGAGGTTGGTCAGCTTTCCTTGATATAGGAATTTGAATATATCTACTGAATTAAAAATAGGGTTACCGAATTTATCTAGGCGCATAGCCTATATTTTACTGTACGTTGATTAGTTTGTCAAGATCTTTATTGCGGTTTGCCATCATTTTTTCCCAGGCTTCCTTTTGACGTTTGCTCAATTCTTCTTTATATGAATCCAACACAGCCGCTATTTGGGCTTTTACTCCGGTATTGTTAGTCATAAAGTATTTTTTGGTTAGATCACTAATCTTAGCATCAATCTCTGAGTCTTTAAGTTTGGCTAACTCTGTAACTAATGGGTGCATCAGTATGCTCCTAGATATCGTAGGTATACATTAAGACCACCGTTCACAGTCCATGCTTCGACAACCTGCATCTTTGAACTATTATTAGAAGTCAATGTTGCAGTTGCTATTGCTCCAGTACCTCCACCTCCGTTAATTACTACAGTTGGTGCAGTAGTGCCTGGAGTATAACCAAGCCCTGGATTAGTAACTGTGATAGCACTTATGCCGCTAGATATAGAAGCCGTAGCTCCTGTGCCGCTGCCTGTAATAGCTACTAGATTAAATGTTCCTGAATATGGACCTGTTTTAACTTGATTGTTACTACTTAATACAGTTAATGTACCGATTGGACCTGTTGAACCTCCGCCGGTAATTGTTGCCACGTTTAAAATAACATGGGAATCAGCTACCATTACTACTTGATCTCCAACAGCAAACCCAGTGCCGCCCGATACTACAGTTGCCCTTACTACCTTGTATGAAGCAGTGGCTGTTGGGGTAATCCTCACAGTACTGGTATCTGGAGTACCACCGGTAAATCCAATAGTCACTGGTGAAGTGAATCCAGTGCCTGCCTGTGACACAGTAATACTTGCAATACTTTCTCCACCAACAGTTATGCTTGGTGCTAATACACCACTAATAGTGCTTGTTGGAAAAGCTGAATCATAGGTTATGTTACCGCCTGATGAAGCAAATGTAGGATAATAAGTTACACCAGCAGTTGTATTAAACATTACAATAGCATTTGAATATACTGAAGTTCCAGAATATGCAGGCCAATTAGCAAATGTCATTGTAACATCGCCGGATAGGGTAAATTCTTGTACAGCCCCAACAGTTAAGTCAATATTCTTAGCACCTGACACACCTGCTGATTTATATAGTGTTCCTGATAGTTGTTGGTATAATCCGTTGCTAAGTGTGCTACCTAACAAGTTGTTTACAACAGGTACCGGTGATGTTCCTAAACTAGCACTAAGTACTGATTTAGCTTGTAGATCGCTTATTTCGCTAGCCGCACTGGTAAAGTTTGATGCGATTTCGCTAAAATTGTTTCTAAAGCCCTGACTATCGTTGTCTTGGCCTGCTATGGGAAAGTTTGTGTTTATCACACTTGAATTTATTGCACTTGTCATACGGTTATCCTATCATCTCTAAATATAAGGTATTTATCGCTTGTATCACCTGTGACAGCAGAGATGGTAAATCTATCCACAGTATAATCGATATTGTTGAAATTAAACCCGTTAAACGCTATGTTTGTAACAATAGTGCTGGCAGTTCCTGGTTTACAGAAGCATAATGGCACACACAGTACATACCCTAGCTGTGCTTTGCTTCCTGATTGAATACTACGCATCCAAAGAGGCAAATAATTACGTTCTGACAGTGCTGGAACAGATACTTGTTGACCATTTACTGTTTTAAAATGATCAGTAGTTTGGCTTAATCTTGTTTGCCAATTGGTTATACTGCTTGGAAAATATACATCGGTGTTCGAATTACTCGATTGGTAACCAGTACTATCAACGGTAATGTATGGATTTGGTCTAGCAGAAATTGTACTTTCATCTATTGTGATAGTTTGAGATTCAACGCTGGTTGTTTTGATCGACAATGGCAAATGCTTGCCATTAGGTTCTAGAGGATCAATCATCTGCACATATACAACTTCATAGATTTCATTACCCGTACTCGGATCTACTGCCACGGCAGAATTAACTGAACCAAATTTAAATCTTTTCTTTTTAACTCCAATACCCATCGCACCAACATAGGCCGCGGCGTTTTCTGTTTGGATACCGGCATATACTAGCATGGTCAACTGTTGTTGTATACCAAAATTTTTGTCGTTAGTTCTATAAATGCTACTAGGAGTAAACACACTATTGTTATTGATGAACGATTGCCATAATGCACGTTGCGTCGGAGTTAAGAATGGCTGTGCAGTTATGTTACTATAGGGAACTGTGTTTGGTGTAGTTATTGATATAGTAAATTTTTGTGAAATGGCACTGTATTGATATTGGTCGCCGGCAGTTACAGTAAATGTATAATTCCTATCTATAGTAGTTGCACCATTGTCAAATGTTTGATTG
>Ga0208740_1000076_pt1 | contig 39365 bp, 41 predicted proteins | sample CryBogCBE08Jun09_FD_184567 | JGI IMG/M metagenome (GOLD analysis project Ga0208740, IMG submission 184567) | Freshwater microbial communities from Crystal Bog, Wisconsin, USA - CBE08Jun09 (SPAdes) (version 2) | ecosystem: Environmental > Aquatic > Freshwater > Lake | place: Crystal Bog...
GGAAAGCGTAAATCGGGCTCGTTCCGATGTCGCCGAAGACGACACCAAGCGCGAAGAGCGCGAGGAGGGGGGTGGAGGTTTTGTGCTGCACAGCATTCCTTTCGTCGAGAACTACGTTTCGACGACCAGGCTTCCCGTCACACCACTGCCAAATCTACAGTCCTTTCCTCCACCTTTCACGAAGAAATCACCGCAAAGGTGCATAGCGCTCATGCGAAGTGGTGATGTTTGGCAAGTTCATCCACACCACTTCCCTAGGATGGCGTGGTGGAACACGCATCTACCCCAACAACCGGCAGCGACCGCCGCTGGTGGATTCTCACCATTGTGATGATTGCCGAAATCATGGACCTGCTTGACGGCACCATCGTGAACGTCGCCGGCCCTTCGCTCAAGCGAGAACTCGGCACTTCGCCGTCGTCGCTGCAGTGGATAATTGGTGGCTACACCCTCGCGTTAGGCGCAGGTCTCGTTCTCGGTGGCCGTCTCGGTGACCGCTACGGCAAGCGCCCCACCTTCTTGTTGGGCATGGCGGGCTTCACGATTGCCTCCGTGTTGTGCGCCACCGCGCCGTCGACCAATCTTCTTATCGCCTACCGCGTGCTCGAAGGCCTGTCTGGGGCGTTTCTGCTGCCCCAGGGCATTGGCTTTATTCGTCAGGCGTTCCCACCCCAGGACTTGGGAAAGGCCTTCGCCGCGCAAGGACCGATCTACGGCCTCGGCGGCATTCTCGGCCCCATCATTGGTGGTGTGCTCATTCAGGCCAACTGGTTCAATCTGAACTGGCGAGTCGTGTTCCTGGTCAACGTGCCCGTCGGCCTCTTTGGTTGCGTCGCTGGGTATCTGTTGTTGCCGAAGGGCGAGGGTGACCGTCGTGTCACCATTGACCTCTTTGGGGCAGCCATTATCGCTGTGTCCTCGCTGCTGTTGATTTTGCCGCTCATTCAGGGCCGGGTCGACAACTGGGCACCGTGGACGTGGATGAGCCTGGTTGGCTCGCTCCTCGGCTTCTACGCCTTTATGTGGCGTGACCGCGTGGTGGAGCGCGCCGGCAAGACGCCGCTCGTGATGGCGTCGCTGTTGGGAAACCGCCACTACCTCGTGGGCATCGGATCAATTCTGTTGTTCTTCAGTGGCTGGACCGGCGTCTCGCTCATCACCACCTTGTTCTTGCAGATTGGTGAGCACTTCAACGCTGGTCAGGCCGCGGTCGCCAACATCCCCTTCGCGGTGGCTTCCGCCATTGGCGGCATGCTCTCGGGCACGGTGCTGTCGGACAAGTTGGGACGAAACACACTGCACCTGGGTGCCGTGGTGCAGCTGCTCGGCATGGGTCTGCTCTACGTAGCCCTCGGGAACGTCACCCACTTCTCCATCTGGCACTTGGTGCCCGGCATGACGGTCGTGGGCTTTGGCTTCGGCCTCATTGTGGCCGCACTCTTCCAATCAGTGCTGAGTGCCATCAGCAATGCCGAGACTGGCTCGGCGAGCGGCCTCCTCGCCGCGGTACAGGCGGTTGGCGCATCAGCCGGTGTGGCAATTTTCGGCACTGTGTTCTTTGCCAAAGCCACCAGTGGCGCGTTTGCCCTCGGCTTTCGCCACGCCATCCTCGTCGAAGTAATTGTGATCGTGGTCTTCATGCTCGCCATCTGTGGGCTGGACAAACAAGCACCCACCAACAACTGGGAGTAAGCAATGCCTGCCATCACACCAAACTTTCTCTTCGCCACCCAGGCGCTCGAAGCGGCCGAGTTCTACGTCTCGATATTCCCCAACGCCACCCTCGACAGCGTCAGCTACTACGGCCCCGGCGCGCCACTTCCCGAGGGGACGCCACTGGTGGCGGAGTTCACGCTCGATGGAACGGCCTTTCAGGCCATCAACGGCGGCCAGGCTATTGAGTTCACCTCGTCGGTTTCCTTCCGCATCGTGTGCCACGGCCAAGATGAAGTCGACCACTACTGGAATGCGCTGAGCGCCGGTGGCGCCGAGGGGCGCTGTGGCTGGTTAACCGACAAGTTCGGCGTGAGCTGGCAGGTCACCCCGGTGGAGATGGGTGACTTCCTCGGCCACGCTGACCCCGAGGTTTCCCAGCGGTGCTTCATGGCCATGATGGGTATGAAGAAGATCGACCTCGCCGAGTTCGAAGCAATCGCGCGCCTAAGGCCGATTACTTCTCGGCTTTCTCTGTAAAGAGGCTGCCCAAGTGGGTGTGCTTGAAGTGAGTGTCGTACTTTAGGCCGTAGCCGAAGAACCGATCCCAGCCAACGTGGCCGAGCCAAATGAGGCCGATGGCTACCGCCAGAGGGTGGTGCCATCCGAGCAGCACGACGAGTGACGGCAAGAAGTAACTGTGACCGGCGTTATAGAGAAATGCGCCAATGGTGGTGTTTCGCAGGTAGCCAATCATGAAGATGTCGGGCACGAACAGAAGTACTGGATAGAGCCACCAATGATGCCGGGGGACAAGAGCGAATAAGACCAACGTCGCACCAAACAGCACCGCACCATCAAGCCGCAGCCACAGCCGTGGCTTTCCTGCGACAAAACCTTTTTCCACGGACAAATATTTACACACCTCGAGTCGCATCGTCATTCATGTAGTTGGCACTATCGTGACACTGTGACGGAGCGCCCTCGCAGCGAAGTGGAACGAACCGCTCACTGGAATGACGTCTACACCCGGGTCCCCTCGTACCAGGTGAGCTGGTTTGAAACACACGCCATCACGTCGCTGGAACTATTCGACGACATGGGAGTGTCTGCGGGTGACGCCGTTATCGACGTAGGTGGCGGGGCCAGCGTACTGGTGGATGGACTTTTGGACAAGGGCTACAGCGATCTCACGGTCCTGGATATTTCCAGCGACGCGTTAACACAGAGCCGCGAACGCGTGGGAACCAGCGCCGCCGTGTCGTGGATCTGCGCCGACCTCCTGACGTGGGAGGTTGATCGCCCACGTGATGTGTGGCACGACCGAGCCGTGTTTCACTTCCTTCGCGACGATGAGATCGAGGCCTACGCGCGAACGCTGCGAGAAGCCGTTGCGCCAGGTGGTGCGCTGATTATGGGAGTCTTTGCCCCCGATGGCCCTACCCACTGCTCGGGCTTACCGGTTGAGCGCTACTCGGCAGACGAGTTGCTGGCGATAGTGGGCAACGACTTTTCGCTGGTGACCACGCGCAATGTTGTCCACACGACGCCAAATGGTGCGGCCCAATCCTTTACGTGGATCGGTGCTCGCAAATCTGAATAGGACATTTCACGTGAATTGGCTCGCCCTGTGAGAGAGCATTTGCCGATCAGGTTCGTTGCCGACTGAACCCTATTGATTCCCCTAATCTTCAAGTGTGCTCGCATATGTCGCCACTAAAAGAGACTTCCTCCAAGATGCTCCATCCATTGGCGAGATAGTTCGCCAATCCGTCGAAGATAAGTTGGGAATTCGGATTCGCCCCGAAAGTAGCGAATACCGTTCGTGGACAAATTCTTTAGGGAATGCAATGTTTCACGTCATGAATTCGGCGGACATTCCTTCCGACGCCGGTGTGGCAATTGAGTATCGCCTGCATGGCCGTCAACAACGGATCGACTTCATGGTTTCCGGAGTCGATGCTACAAATTCAGCGCAATTGATTCTGGTCGAACTGAAGCAGTGGGATTCAGTTGAGTCATCAAATCTTTCGGAACACGTCCGTACCTACCTCAATGGTGGATTGCGAGACGTGCCACACCCGAGTTACCAATCGTGGTCGTACAGTCGACTGCTTCAAGACTTTTATGAATACGTAGTGACTGACCCGATTGCTGTGTCTCCGACGGTCTATCTTCATAACTTGCTCTCAACGGGCGTTGTTAAAGACAAACAGTTCTCTATGCTCCTTGGAAGAGCTCCGGTGTTTGGCAGTGGGGAGGGAACGCTTCTTCGCGACTTCATTTGCTCGAGAATCACTCACGGTGATGCGGCCGATGTAATAAGACGGGTTGAGGCGAGCCCTGTTCACGCCTCAAAGCAACTTGTAGAGGCCCTTGAGTCGATGTTGCGGGGGAATGAAGAGTTCGTTCTCATCGACGAACAGAAAACAGCCTACGAACAAATTCTCACGTTAATTCGTGACATTGAAAAAGATCAGCGTGCCGCAATTTTGATCAAAGGCGGTCCCGGAACTGGAAAGTCCGTCATCGCTGTCAATGCGCTTGTCGCCGCCCTCAAGCAGCAGCTCAATGCACGTTACGTGACGAAGAACGCCGCGCCGCGCGCTGTGTATCAAGCGAAGCTTAAGGGTAAGCGCCTTGAAGTTGCGACCAATAATCTCTTTGTCAGTTCCGACTCATTTCATGCAGTGCCCCAAAACACCTTCGATGTCTTGCTGGTAGATGAGGCGCACCGGCTTGTTGAGAAATCTGGCTTTTATCGCAATCTTGGTTCTAACCAGATTCGAGAAATTATTGAAGCTTCGCGCATCAATGTATTCTTTGCCGACGAAAGCCAGTTGGTCACTTGGCGCGATATCGGCACTCTGGACAACATTCGTGCCGCCGCCAAAGGCGCGGGAGTCGACGTTGTCGAGATGGAACTCACGGCCCAGTTTCGTTGTGCTGGGTCGACGGACTATCTGAATTGGCTTGACCACACTCTTGGCCTTGGCGGAGAAGCCAATGCTTCGTTAGCCAATTCAGAATTTCAGGTTGAAATCTTTGATTCTCCAAGCAAACTTCGCGACTTCATTTTTGACAAAAATAGTGTTAACAATAAGTCCCGATTGCTCGCTGGCTATTGCTGGGATTGGGTGAGTAAGAAGGACTCGAGTCGGTTTGACATTGAATTCCCTGAAACCGACTTTGCGATGAAGTGGAATCTGACATCAGATGGCTCCGAATGGATGATTAAGCCAACTTCAGTCAATGAAGTGGGTTGCATCCACACTTGCCAAGGTCTCGAAGGCGATTTTGTGGGTGTGATCCTCGGTGATGACCTCGAGCTCGTTAACGGAGTTCTTAGAGGAAACCCGTTCAACAGGTCGAAGGGGGACAAGTCAATGGACGGATTTAAAAAGGCCTATGCAGCGGACCCTGAAAGTGCAATGCTGAAAGCAGATCTCTTAATAAAAAACACTTACCGCACCTTGATGACAAGAGGAATGCTTGGAGTGGGAATCTATTGCACAAACCCAGAAGTGTCCGATTATCTTCAATCACGAGTGCGATAAATTAAAAACTTAAATTTTCACCCAAGGGCGCTCAAGATTCGGCGCCATCCTCGGTGGTGAGCGGAGCCCCGCACTTCGAGCAGAACGATGCCCCGTGGGTCTCGTCGTGCACGCATAAGTGCGAAGAGGGTATTGCCAAGTCAGCGCCGACTGGAGGTTTCAAGAATCGTCGACGCACCACGAACAAAATGATCGCCACTGGCCAGGAGAAAATCAGCACCGCGTTCAAGATTTGAGTCGGAATATCAATTAAATAATTTGATCCAAAAACGTGCGGAAGAACAGAAAACACCACGATCGGAAGTGCTGAAAACACCACGACGGCGCTGCCAAGAAACGAACTCATTCGATGTTGTCGAGGCGATAGTGGCGTAGTGCGTAGCGACGAGCTACTCGTAATGGCCCGACGTGAAATGATGAGCACCATTCCAATCGGGAAGGTAATGAATTCAAAATACAGGGACCAACCTTCGCTGCCGAGAACTAGGAAAATCGGCAAGAGAATCAACATCACCCCAATGTCTGTGACCACTGTTGCCTTTTTTCGCGTGACCGCGAACACCGCAATTGCCGCCTGGAAAAAAAAGGCTGTCTGGTCAATGTGGGCCAGGGAGGCTACGTGGGCTAGCGAGGGGATGCGGATATAGAGCGCAGCGGGAATCAGCAAAAAGGGGAACCACCGAAGGGCCTTTGCACGCACGTCCTGACTTTAGTCAGGCTCCGTCGTCGCACCTGTGTGGCGGCCCTGAAATCGTTTGCCAAGAACCAATGGCGCTTTTGCTCAAAACGCGAACTTACTGGCTGAGCACCCTTCGACATTGCCAGATGGAACCATTTCGTGACTTGGATTCGGTCTTTTCGGTCGGCTCTGCCTCGGCAACCCGCGACAATTGATTCAAAGTTACTCAAGACTCAGGGTGATCCAATCTTGGACCCAATTCACTCAGACAGTGGGTTAGATAGCCTCGTTCCGTAAAGCTCAGTTGTCTCATTTGTAAAGTTTTGTGTTCTCAAAACTAAAGTTTGTGTTAGCATTTCCCTGTGGAGCAAACGTCCCAACTGCATAAACGGCGTATTTTTGAGGTGGCGTGCTCGCGTTTGCGCGATAGCCCGACGCTGTTACTTGAAGGACCTCGCTCGGTCGGCAAGTCGACGCTGCTTCATCAACTGGCAGTTCACTTCGGCGGACGAGTTCTCGATTTAGATGACCTGGCCACACTTGACTCAGTGCGTGCCGACGTCGCCCGCGCTGTTGCAGGGCCGCAGATGGTGCTTATTGACGAATACCAGAAGGCGCCTGAGGTACTTGAAGCGATCAAGGCGGAGTTGAATCGGGCCACATTCTCTGGGCGATTTGTCCTTACCGGCTCGACCCGCCACGACGCGCTTCCCGGTGCCGCCCAGGCTCTTACCGGACGTCTCGAGACACTCACGGTGTTCCCACTGTCTCAAGGGGAGCGTAATGATCAGCGTGAAGATTTTCTTGCGTTGGCTATCGAACATCCAGAAGAAGTGGTCCAACTCGGAATCTCTCAAACGAGCCGTGAGGAGTACGTTTCGCGAATCACGGCTGGGGGCTTCCCTCTTGCACTCGCAATGTCGAATGAAGCGGCACGACGGAGGTGGGTCCGTCAATACGTCCGCCTGACACTCGAGCGAGATGTTCGGGAGCTCACAAATCTTCGCCAAGGTGACAAGCTCGGATTACTTCTCGGACGCCTAGCTGGCCAAACCGCTCAAGTGCTCAACGTGGCAAGCGCTGCTTCCGACGTAGGTCTGACCCCCGTGACGGCAGAGAGCTACATAAGTCTTCTCGAGCGAGTGTTTCTCGTCCACCGACTCGAGGCATGGGGTACCACCTTGTTGTCTCGGAGTGTTGCTAAGCCGAAGATCCACGTGCTTGATTCAGCAGTGGCCGCCACATTGCTTCGAATCACTCCAGAAAAGCTCTTGAGCCTCCGCGCCTCCGCGACGACTGAGTTTGGTCATGTGGTTGAAAGTTTCGCCGTCGCCGAACTCCAGAAACAGGCTTCCTGGAATGACTCGGTTGCTGGCGTAGGTCACTGGCGACACCTTGATGGCTACGAAGTTGATTTCATCGTTGAGCGCGAAGACGGGGGAATCATCGGATTCGAAATCAAGACGAGTGCTCGAGTCCAGGGCTCCGACATGAAGGGAATGGCGAGACTTCGCGATTCACTGGGGGATCAATTTGTAGGCGGATTTGTCCTCTATCTTGGCGAACGTAGTTACACCTATGCCGATCGGCTACACGTTGCGCCCCTCGATCGTGTCTGGACGCCAACGCGTCGCTAAGGACTCCTTGCGACCGTAGGCGAAGCCCATGCGAAGCGACACAAGAGATACCGAACACTGCTCCCAAAGCCTGGAGAAGCACAATGACGAAGCGAAATAACTCCATTGAGGAAATGGCCAACCAGGCCGAATGTCCTGACCCCAAAAAACTTGTGGCACCTTTCGACGTTACGAGTTGGAACCAATATTTGATCTGGATGAAGTGGATTCGGCGCGCCTCAAGATGGTATTTACCCATCTAATTTTCAAGAGTGCCTTGGAAATCAAATTGGATGTTCGGTGGTGTTCGTGAACTTTGACACTCCAAGAGTGGTTCACTCGCGCGCAGAAAGCTGCGTCGACTTAACCTAGGCGCCACGCGCCAAATCTTGTCAAGCGAACATATGTTCGTAGTATCTGCTATAAAGGAAGTAGGTCAGAGGAGGGACCAAATAGTAGAAATCGAGAAACTTTATGCAGTTAAAGGGCCAAATCTTCGAAGCAACGAAGACTTTGCAAACGGGTAATTCCAGTACCCAGTCGACCGTGACAAATAAGCAATTGACTCGCTGGGTTGGCTCAAGTGCATATCAGTATGACGGGTGGGCTCCGTTCGATGTTCAAGTTGAGGGCCCTCACCAGATTCCCGTACTCCGAGGAATTGACTCACTTCCTCCAGACTTCACGCTTATTAGCTACTCGAGAAAACCTCGAACCTCGCCACAGGGGGTAACGATTGTGAATTTCTGGGAGCCCGACCAGAGTTTCGCTGGAATATTCACTAATCCAGTCAAGTCGGCAAGTTCCTTGGCCAAGTTTTCATTCGTAACTTCACCAGATCCGACGTTGTATGCAAGCAATGCCGAACACATGCGGCTGAATACCATCTGGAGATCTCGGGCAATTGCGTCGTATTTTGAATATCGAGGGCTTAATGTCATCCCTCAAATTCGCTGGACGATCGATTCAGACCTAGACGCAGCTCTAGCGGGTTTACGCCATGGGTCAGTAGTGGCCGTCTCTAATCATGGCTGCTATCGAAGCAGCGCAAATAAGAAAGAATTCTGCCGGGGCCTCAGCCGGCTACTCGAGCAAGTGGCGCCATCACAGTTACTGCTTCATGGAACCGACGACTTCAAGACTCGCTCTATAAGGTGGTGCGATACCGAAAAGATTCATCGGCCTTCGCGAACTTCCGAATTCTTCTCTGGTGGAGTCACTCGTGGGTAGGTCTCAAGGGGGCTCAAACGGACGTCAGTCGAAGAATCCGGTCAAGCAAGATCTGCAGATTCGGACGCGTGCGGCGAGCAAGGTGATTCCCTTCAACCGTGAATCCGGATATTTTGGGAGCGCTGGTGAAAATAGTGGAATTCGAAACTTTCGTAGTGCTGATCCACAGGTTGAAGCACGAGAGTTTGCGGATCGCCTCGCGGATGGCTGGAACAAACAGCCAATCGAAAATGGGTGGAAAGCCACGAACGGCAAATTGACGATCACGTACCGTCGCACGACGCTCACCGAAAGAGACCTACCGGCCGTTGATATCCGCTGGAATCGCAAAGTTAAACCACTCATTGGGCTGAAATCTCAGCGCGTACATTTCTTAGGAGGAACTTCCAAATGACAATAAGTACAAAATTGATAACAAGTAAAGAAACGGACACTCTTCGTCAGCTGATCGGCTGCACCTTGAAATCCTACGGAACGACGAATTTGTTGAACGGAACGCGAACCGCAATCGGTGAGGCCTTTATCGAAGCCAGTGAGGGAGTTTTGGTATCGCTTCGGTCGGAGTTGCATAGTTACACCATCAATGGAGTGACCGATGATTTTGCAACGGTATCCATCGGGCCCGGCGACGAGTCTTTAGTCGATGTTGCTGCACGAAATGGAAGTTTGTTCTATGACTTCTCAAATTCTGTGATTACGAATTTGGGAATAATTCGAGTTGAGTTCATTCGCGATGAAGCAAATATGGCGACGCAATCCTGTGTGATTGACCTTGGCCTCATGATTGAGACTGAAATGGGAAGAATCGGGATTTCCAACGGCTCAATTTGGGTTAATGAATTGGATTTTGAGGTTCTTCGAGGTCCCATGGAGTTAGGCGAGCCAGAGGCATTCGAGTCTGAACTCGCTGATGTGTGGGAAACCCGAACGACTGTTATCCAACTCGGCGATTAGGCCTCCAAGGTGGGCTTGAAGTTGATTCTTCGAAGGGTCCCACCTGAGAGCTTGAAGTCCTCGAGTGCCGGGTCGCTAAGCAATGGAAGGGCGAGCAGTTCCCATACTCGAATTCTTGACCCAATAAACGGGAATTAAGGCATTAGAGCACTCCCAACGGTTAGTAGTTGGAAACTCTTCATGCGCTGGGCTCGTCTCATCGACAGAACCTCGGAGGCAATCTTCGCTTCCGAGGTTAACGGTTCGCGAACATCAACTACGTCAATGAAATGACTTCAAGTTGAACGTCATAGCGATACTCGAGGTCGGTTTCTCCTGAGAAATCTGGTGCGATTAGGGCGACGTCATCTTGCTCGGTTCCGAGCTGGATGTCGACTGCGAAGTCGTCAAGGTAGGTTCTCTGCAACGCAATGAAACCTCGCTCCGCCCGAAGAATCAAACTCAGGTCCATCTCGACGTCAAGGAACTGTTCACCTTGGTAAAAACCCAGGACCCGTGTACGAACAATGTCGATCTTCTGTAACGGCTGTCCTTGAAGGTGCACAAGTCGGTCTGATCCCCTCGCCGGCACTGAAGGGCTAGGGGATGACTGAAGATCGCTCAGTGGGTAGTAATCAAATGGCGAGATGGGGAATTCATCAGAGCCATATGTAATCGTGGCGGCCTTGTCGCCTGCCCAGATTGTTAATGGCATGGTGCCAACCTTCCCATTGGGAATAACTTTATTAAAGTCGATCTGCTTCAGGGGTTGGCCGATCAAGCCTTTCAGTTCCTTGGTTAGGGTTTCACTCAGGAGATACTTGAGATTTTCCATTTCATTTTCTCTTTTCAAAGTGGACATTTTGGTAGTCCTTTATTTCCGTTAATTTTGGGTCTCGATTGCGAATACTCACTGCTGGTGTCCCGTCTCGTGTAGTAGAGCGCCACGAGAAGCCCGCCTTCTAGATCTCTACGTCGGCGACAAGGGCGTGAGCAAGGAACTCTTCCAGCGCCAGATTAAGGCCCTCGAGGACGAACGAGTGGAGCTGCAGGACCAGCTGGCGTCACTACGCATCGAGGACATCAACTCGACGGAAGTCTTCGCCAAGGCCAAAGAAATCCTCTGTGACCTTTACGGGAGATGGAACCGCCTAGAACCCATACATAGACTGCAGTTTCTGCACTTTCTGGTACCCCAGGGACTGATATGGAAAAATGGCGGTGTTGGAACCGCCTTTTCCCCAAGCGGCGAAAGGGGAATCCTCGACTTCCCGACCTCCAAAAATACTGAAGCACTCCCAACGGGATTCGAACCCGTGCTGCCGCCTTGAAAGGGCGGTGTCCTAGGCCGCTAGACGATGGGAGCCTAAGTGATACTTCTTACAACAACTGCGCGCACATCCGGTGGTCGGGCTGCCGGGATTTGAACCCGGGACCTCTTCGTCCCGAACGAAGCGCGCTACCAAGCTGCGCTACAGCCCGTCTCCGAGCTGAACTCGCAGCCCATTAATCCTAGTCGGCGCAGTGGCGTGAGGGCAAAGCCCTAGGCGTCGGCTTCAGATTCCGTCGCGTTGTCGTGATATTCGACCACGATCTCGCTGATGCGCTGTTTCACGATTGACTGCACCCGGAATGACCATTGACCTTGGGTGAAGGTCTTACCGGCTGGCGGAATCTCGTCGGCGATCGCGAGCAGGTACCCCGCCAAGGTGACGTAGTCACCCTCGGGGATAGTGACGCCCAGGGCGTCGCGGACTTTGTCGACGTGCGTCTGGCCGTCGATCAGCCAGCGCCCTGTACGAATCTTGACGATGGTGACGGCGTCTTCCTCGTCGAACTCGTCGCTTAGGTCACCAACGAGTTGTTCCAAAATGTCGCGAATCGAGATAACGCCGGCCACCCCACCGTGCTCATCGAGCACAATGGCGAAGGTGCGACGCTGCTCGCGCATTTCTTTCAAACTCTCGAGCAAGTCGAGCGTCTCCGGCAACATCATGGGGGTGCGAATCTTGCGCGCAATCTCTTTGTCGTCGGGCAACGAGACGCCAATGGCGCGCTTGGCTGTCGTCGAGCGGAAGAGGTCATTGACGAAGAGGACGCCCTGAACTTCGTCGAGATCGTCGTCAATGACGACGGGGAAGCAGGAGTGACCAGTGTCGCGCACCGCCTCGGCGATTGCCTCAGAGGTCACGGGCATCGTGAGGTAGGCGACGTCCACGCGTGGCGTCATGACGTCGCGCAGTTCAAGCTCGCTGAGCTGACTTATGCGGTCGTGAATGGCCTGGGCTTCAGGATTTACGACGGCGTGCTCGTGCTTGCCAACACGGGAGCGAAAGCGGGCGAGGCCGGTGGCCGGAGGGTGGGCGTCTTTCATGCAGTCTGGCCAACGCGGACGGTGGCTGGGGTCAGCGCATCGTCTTCGAAGGCGTCGCCGCGCAACAGGGCGCGCACGGCGGAACGAACCGTGAGTGGTTCGAGGGGCTTGAGCACGAAGCCCTCAGCTCCGGTGCGACGAGCCAGGAAGGCGTCGGCGCGTCGGTCGAGCAGGATCAAGACGGGCACCGGTTCGGCGAATCCGTAGGACTCGTCGTGGCGCAGTTCCATCGTGACCGCCAAGGCACCCATGGCCCCCATCTGCATGTCGCAGATCACCAAGTCAATGCCACCGGCACGAGTGGCGGCGAGCACGTCGGGGCCGGAGGCCGCGTCAATGATGGTGTGCTCGGGTGAGGCGAGCATGGTGCGAAGCTCTTTGCGCAAGGTGACGAGGTCACTGGCGAGAAGGATGGTTGCCACGGCTCCAGCGTAGCAAGGGTGACTCATTCGTCACGCCGCCCGCTTTGGCGTCTCGCGGGGTGCCGTCGCTAGTGTGCTGAACAGGTAGTTCTGTCAAGGGGAGCAAATGGCGTTAGTACTTCCAACGTGGGCCGACGAAGCAGCATGTCGAGGCGCCGAGGGCATCATCTTTTTCTCGCCCGACACCTTCGAAACGAAGGATGCCCGCCTGCGTCGTGAACGCCACGCGAAGGAACTCTGCAAGGCCTGCCCCGTTCGTGAAGCCTGCCTCGAAACGGCCTTGGCCACGCGCGAGACCTACGGGATCTGGGGCGGCCTGACCGAGCAGGAGCGCCGCGCGCTACTTCGCCGCGTGTGAACCCCAGCCCAGTTGGGTGGGCGCCACGCGGGTCATCACGATCAGTATCGCGAAGGTGACAATGTGCACCGCGGTGCAGTAGAGACAGACGTGGTCGATGATCACTAATTCCGCCGCCACGAGCCACAGCACGAAGATCATCGATCCAATGCTGAAGAGAAACCGCCCGGCGTGCAGCCAGTAGTTGGTGGCGCGCCACGCCCACGGGGTGGTGAGTGCCGTCATCACGGTGTAAGCGATAAGCCCTAAAACTGCCACGGGAATACCCATCACGTAGGACTGGGCCGAGGTGGTGACGCTTTCGCAGTTAAAGAGCGCGTTCTGGGGGCACAGCAGCAGGTTGGAGTGCCCAAAGTGCTCAATGGTCAAGTAGATCGACAGCGCCAATCCGACGAGGCTCAACGCCAACGTGGTGACCTGGGCCCAACGGGCAACGGGCTGGAGCTGTCGAGCCATGACTAGAGCGTGGCGGCAGCCTTGACGACGCCGGGGCTGGTGCACACGGCGGCCGGGGCGTTGTTGGTGACCTTACAGATAGCGGCAGTGAGCTCATTGGCCGAGGCGAGAATGGCCTGGGTGATGGGGCTCGACGAGGTGTTCAGTCCACTAGCAATGTCGTCGCGGCTCACACCGTGCAACAACGCGGGCGTGTACTGCGATCCCGAAATCAGGTACTTGTCCGCAATCGTCATGAAGGGGAAGGCGTACTTGTCGGCCGCGGGCATACCGGGCACGAAGGCGGGGGTGTCGTACTTCCCGAACTGCAGGGTGGCGACCTTGGGCAACTTGTTCAGGGTGTACCAGTAGTTCGTTGCGGGGTTGACCTGGTTGGAGTACATCTCGTAGCCGTTGAAGGCGATGTAGGGCGACGAGTACGTGGCATTGGCGAAGGAGAAGCTCTGCGTGCTCGGGTACACGTCGGTGCTCGACGAGACGGTGTTCTGCAGGCCGGTGAAAGTACCGAAGCGGCTCAGAGCGGTAATGACCGACCAGCGCTCAGCGGCACAGTAGGGGCAGTACTCGGCGCCGACGTAGATGAGTGCAGGCACCTTCTTGCCGGTACTGGCTGAAGGAGCGGTGTAGGGCGCCTGGCCCTTCATGGTGACGGGTGGGGCAACGGCGGCCAGCGACGAGGTGGTGCCCACCGCGTCGTAGACGCTGGCGGGGATGGTGGTCAGCTGGGAGACGAGCGTCGATGAGGTCGGCGAGTCGCCAACGGACTTGCTGGCCTTGTGGGAGACCTTGATAACCACCAAGACGGCGATAACGACGAGCACTAGGCCCACGGCGACCCAGGTGAAAAGACCGGCAGGACGACCGGATGCGTTGTTCGAGGACGTAGGCGTGGCAGCCATGATGCTCCTTTAGATAAGGCGGACACGACCAACTTAGTAGGTAGCCGACCATTCTTTAGCCGACTCTTAGGAAGACCGAGCCCCTAGGAAACTGCTTGATCCAGGGCGTCGAGGAGCCGTGCCGTGCAACCTGCGGGGACGAGGGCGCCGCCAAGTTCGTTGAAGGTAGCGGCGAGGGTATTGAATACGGTGCCAGCCACCGGCGTGCCGGTGTCGCCACCGTGGGCGAGGGCAACATCGAGGGGAATCGTTCCCAGCAGCGGCACGTCGAGGTCAGCGGCCAAACGCTGGCCACCCCCATCGCCGAAGTAGGCGTGTCGCTCACCACAGGCGCAGGTCACCGGACTCATGTTTTCAATCACGCCCAGGAGTCGCAGATTCGACTTTCGGGCAAAGTCGCCGGCGCGCGCGGCCACCTGTTGGGCCGCGAGCGCGGGTGTAGTGACCACGACGACGCCGAGGTGCGGGAGCAGGCGTGACAAGGTCATCACGATGTCGCCGGTGCCCGGTGGCGTGTCGATCAGCAGAACATCAATCGCTGACCAGTCGGCGTCTTCGATGAACTGCGCCACGGCCTTTTGCACCATAAGCCCGCGCCACAGCAGCGCCTGGTTTTCGTCAGCCAGTTGTCCCATGGACAACAGAGCTATAGAGCCAGCCCCTTCTGCCCGCACCAGTGGCAGCATCTTGGCGTTGCGAACATCGATCTCGCCGTGCATGCCCAGCAGGTGCGTAAGAGAGAATCCCCAGATGTCGGCGTCAAGGACGCCAACGCGCTTGCCAGTGCGGGCGAGTGCCACGGCGAGGTTGGCGGTAATCGAGGACTTGCCAACACCACCTTTGCCGGAGGCGATCATGAAGACGGGGGCTTGACGCGGCACGCTGGTGGTCGGCGCTTTGTTCTGCGCCAGGCGCCGCGCAGTCCGCAGGAGTTCGGCCTTGGCGTCGGGGGCCAAGGTGCCAATGACCACTTGCGTGCCCGTGATGCCATCAAGAGACTCGGCGGCCGCTCGCACGGCCCGTTCGATATCGCTGCGCAGGGGGCACGAGGCCGTGGTGAGGGCAATCGCAATGGTGGCGTTGCCGTCGGGCGTAACCGAAATGTCACCGACCATGCCCAGTTCGACAATGGACGCCTGTAGTTCGGGGTCCTGGACGGCTCTGAGTTTTTCGCGCAGCGCCTCTACGAGTTCCACGATGGCAACCTACCGGCTCTCGGTCAGCCCCGTCGCAAAACGACAGTAATTCGCTACGATAGAGACAGAGAAAAAGGAGCATCATGTCTGACGCCAACGCCACCACCGTCACGCTGACGAAGAAGAACGCCGACCCCATCGTGCTGACCGACGCCGCCATCGCTAAGGTCGCCGAACTGATCGCCGCCGAAGGCACCGACGAAGTCCTCGCCCTGCGCGTCGCCGTTAAGCCCGGTGGCTGCTCGGGCTTCAACTACGACATGTTCTTCGACACCGAGTTCGCCGCTGACGACATCCTCAAGGAGTTCGGTGGCGTCAAGGTCGTTGTCGACCCCTCGAGCGCCGACCTGTTGACGGGCTCGAGCCTGGACTTCGCCGACGGCCTCCAGGGTGCCGGCTTTCACATCACTAACCCCAACGCAACGCGCACCTGCGGCTGCGGTAACTCCTTCAGCTAAAGGTCACCATGACTACGCCTATCGGCCCATACTCGCCCGCTCGTCGCGCTGGCGACTTCGTCATTCTCTCCGGTCAGCTCGGCATGGTGCCCGGCGCTGAGGTACCCACGTTGGTCGAAGGCGGCGCCGCTGCCGAGCTCCGTCAGGGTCTCGAAAACGCCAAGGCCTTGCTGGCTGAGCACGGCGCGACCATGGACGAAGTCGTCAAGGGCACGTTGTTCTTGATGGACCTCGATGACTTCGCGGCCTGCAACGAGGTGTGGATGTCGTTCTTTAACGCCCCACGCCCCACGCGCTCAACGATTCAGATCGCCAAGCTCCCCATGGGTGCTCGCGCCGAAGCTGAACTCTGGGCTTTTTCGCCGCTGAAGTAGCTCAGACGTCGAAGTCGTTCGACGCACCGAACTTGTAGCCCACCGACCGCACGGTTGAAATCAGGTGGGCGTGCTCCTCACCCAACTTGGCGCGAAGGCGTCGCACGTGCACGTCCACGGTGCGCGCACCGCCGTAGTACTCGTAGCCCCACACGCGACTCAGCAACGTTTCGCGGGTAAAGACGCGGTTGGGGTTCGTGGCGAGAAAGCGCAGGAGTTCGTACTCCATATACGTCAGGTCGAGCACGCGACCAGCAATGGTGGCCTGGTAGGTCTCTAGATTCATCGAGAGTTCCCCGTGGGCCACGCGTGGTGCCACACTCTCGTTGCCGGCGCGACGCAGTCGGTGGCGCAGTCGGGTGGCGAGTTCGGACACGTCAAAGGGGCCCACCACGAAGTCGTCGAAGAGGTCTTCGCGGAAGGTCAAGTCGTCGAGTTGGTAGTGGTCGAGCAGCAAGATGACGGGCCCCACCGAGCGCTCGCGGGCCCGGAGTTGGCGACAGAGATTCATCGCGTCAACGAAGGGGAACTGTGACGCGTTAATGACCACCCCGGCGAAGCCCTGTTCGGGTTCAACGGCGGTAATTTCTTGGGCCCGTCCACCCGGTGCCACCGCCGGCGTGACGCCCGTGACGTCAAAGGCCTTTCGGATCGGCCCTTCGCACGAGGGAACGCACAAGACGACGTCGATCACAGGAGTGGCAGGTACCGTTCGAGTTCAAAGGGGGTGACTTGGCCGCGGTAGGCGTCCCACTCGGCACGCTTGTTGCGTAGGAACCACTCCACCTGGTGTGCGCCAAGTGTTTCGAGCAACAGCTCAGACGTTGCCATGAGTTCGATGGCTTCATCCAGTGACTGTGGCAGTTGCGCGGTGCGCTCGCCCTCGGCGGGCAGTTCGTAGTTGCCGGTCACGCCGCGCAGACCGGCGGCGAGGATGACGGCGAAGGCGAGGTAGGGGTTCGCCGCCGGATCGGGGGCACGGTATTCCAGACGGGTCGAGTCAATACGTCCGGGCTTGACCGACGGCACACGCACGAGCGCGGCCGAGTCGGCACGACCCCACTCGGCACCGACCGGCGCCTCGGTGCTGGGCACCAGACGCTTATAGGAGTTGACCCACTGGTTGGTGATGGCCGTGATTTCGGGTGCGTGGCGCAAGAGACCGGCCATGAACTTGGTGGCTACCTCGGAGAGACCGTAGGGGCCGTCACCAATGAACGCATTCTTTCCGTCGGCCCACAGCGAGAGGTGGGTGTGCATGCCTGATCCCTGCACGTGGGCGAGGGGCTTAGGCATGAAGCTGGCGGCGACACCGTTCTGGCGGGCGAGTTCTTTGACGACATGGCGCACCGACATGACGGTGTCGGCCATGGTCAGTGCGTCGGTGTACCGCAGGTCGATTTCGTGCTGACTGGGGGCGTCTTCGTGCTGGGCGTGCTCGACGCCGATGCCCATCTCTTCGAGGGTCAACACGGTTTTGCGGCGCAGCTGCGAGGCAACGTCGTCGGTGAGCAGGTCGAAGTAGGAACCCTGGTCGAGGGGAACGGGCTTGGTCGACGGATTGAGTGAGGCGAAGTAGAAGTACTCAATCTCTGGGGCGACGTAGAAGGTGAACCCTTGCGCGCGGGCGCCATCGAGGACGCGCCGCAACTGCTGGCGGGGACATCCCGAGAATGGTGTGCCGTCAATGTTGACAATGTCGCAAAAGACGCGGGCGATGCCGGCGCCCTCTTCGTACCACGGCAATAGTTCAAAGGTGGTGAGGTCGGGGCGCGCGAGGACGTCGGCCTCGGTTGTTCGGGAGAAACCGTCAATCGAGGAACCGTCGAAGGTCAGGCCCTGGTCGAGGGCGTCTTCGAGTTCCGCAGGCGTGACGTGGAAGGCCTTGTGGCGGCCAAGGACGTCGGTAAACCAGAGCTGCACGAACCGAATGCCGCGCTCTTCAACGGTTCGCAGGACGTACTGCGCTTGACTTTGCATATCTGCCATTCTCGCACCTTCTCAGCGTTGTGCCAATTTGGCCCCAGAACGCACATACCCGCCGCCAAAATGGCGGCGGGTATGTGCGAACGCGGGAAACGTACTTACTTCTTGACGGCTGCCTTCTTGGCAGGAGCCTTCTTGGCTACCGCCTTGGCGGGTGCCTTCTTGGCGACGGCCTTCTTTGCGGCAGGAGCCTTCTTGGCCACCGACTTCTTGGCGGGAGTAGCAGCGGCGCCACAGATGGTCTCGACCATCAAACGCGTGACCGTGTACGGGTCAACGTTCGCGTTAGGGCGACGGTCTTCGAGGTAGCCCTTCTTCTCACGGGCCACACCACCGGGGATGCGGATCGAGGAGCCACGGTCTGACACGCCGTACGAGAAGGTGTGCCATGGAGCGGTCTCGTGGGCGCCGGTCAGGCGGTCCTTGATGCCGTCACCGTAGTTCTCCACGTGCTCGAGCACGCGCGTGCTCAGCGCCTCGCAACCGGCGATGATGGCGTCCCAGCCACCGTTCGCACGCATCTGCTTGGTTGAGAAGTTGGTGTGTGCACCGGCACCGTTCCAGTCACCCTTGATTGGCTTCGCGGCCCAGGAGACTTCGACTTCGAACTCTTCGGCAATGCGCTCGAGCAACCAACGGGCAACCCAGAGCTGGTCGGCCACGGCCAGCGTGTCGAGCACGCCGATCTGGAACTCCCACTGGCCCATCATCACTTCGGCGTTGGTGCCTTCGATGCCGAGGCCGGCCTCGAGGCAGGCGAGGGTGTGAGCTTCGACGATGTCACGGCCGGGCATCTTGGAGCCGCCGACGCCGCAGTAGTAGGGACCCTGGGGGGCGGGGAAGCCCACCTCGGGCCAGCCGTAGGGACGGCCGTCCTGGAAGAAGGTGTACTCCTGCTCGATACCGAACATGGGCTCGAAGCTGGCGTACTTCTTGGCCGCAGCCGCCGCGGCGTGACGCGTGTTGGTGGCGTGCGGGGTCATGTCAGCGTTGAGCACTTCGCAGAGCACGAGGATGTCGTTTGGTCCGCGCAGTGGGTCGGGGCAGGTAAAGACGGGGACCAAAACACAGTCCGAGAATGAACCGGTGGCCTGGTTGGTCGACGAACCGTCGAAGCCCCAGATCTCTGGCGTCTTGCCGTCCTTGATGATGCGGGTCTTGGAACGAAGGCCGTGGGTTGGCTCCGCTCCGTCAATCCAAATGTATTCAGCCTGGTATGGCATCTGTTTGTCCTCCAAAACACACAAACGCGACAGTCGCGCACCTCTAAGTTTGCCGTGCTGGCGCCAGCAAAGCGTCAGGTTCTGTTTCGTCAATGTGAACGTTGTGAGCCAGTAGGGCGGTCCGGAGCGCGCCGGTAGGCTGAAGGCGTGACGACTGTCCGCCTGGCGCTGGCTCAAATGAACGCTCTCGTTGGCGGTTTGCGCGACAATGTGGCGACGTTGCAGCGCTTGCGCACCCAGGCTGCCGCGCAGCACGTGTCACTCGTTATTGCCCCCGAATTGGCCCTCACGGGCTATCCGCCCGAAGACTTGTTGCTGCGCGACGGCTTCATCCGCGCCGCCGGTGAGGCGCTGGCCGAAATCGCGGCAGCGGCGCTGCCACCCGTGCTCGTCGGTACCGTGGTGCCCGAGGGGCCATCCGTGCCCCTTGGTTCGTCGCGCGACAGCCGCGGTGCCTCGCTGTCGATGCAGCGACCCCGCATCGCGAATGCTCTCGTGGCCGTCGACACCGACGGCATTCGGGCGGTGGCGACCAAGCGCTTGCTCCCCAATTACGACGTCTTTGACGAACAGCGCTACTTCCACCGCGGCACTGGACCGGGTGCCATCATCAACGTTGACGGGGTCGCGATTGGTCTCTTGATCTGTGAAGACATCTGGGCGCCGGAGCCGGCCGCGGCACTCGTGGCACAAGGTGCCACGTTGCTGGTGGTGGCGAACGCCTCACCATTTGCGCGAGGCCGCCGCGTTGACCGCGAATCCATGCTGGCGCAGCGGGCCCAAGAAACTGGGTGCCCCATCGTCTACGTCAACATGGTCGGCGGACAGGACGAACTCGTCTTCGACGGACAGAGCGTGGTGGTCGACGCCACCGGTACCGTCATTGCTCGCGCCAGTGCCTTCCAAGAGGAACTACTGGTGGTGGAAGTTGAGGCCCGCGCCAGTGACCAGGGTGTCGTGATCAACGATGCCATCTTCATCTTGGATCGTCCGGCCACGCACACCAACACGGTGGCCGAGCCACTCAGTGACATCGCCGAAATCTACGAAGCCCTCGTCATGGGGACCCGGGACTACATCCGCAAGAACGGCTTCCGCTCAGCGGTATTGGGTGTCTCCGGTGGCATTGACTCCTCACTCGTGGCTGCGATCGCCGTTGACGCCGTCGGTGCGCGAGCGGTGCACGGCTACGCCATGCCGAGCCGCTACTCATCGGAGCACTCGGTGGCCGACGCCCTTGATCTCGGTGTCCGCCTCGACATTGAGGTCACCCAGATTTCTATCGAGCCAGCGCACCAGGCCCTCATCGAGATGCTGACGGGCCCACTGGGTGGTGCGCCACAGGGTCTCACTGAAGAAAACCTGCAGTCGCGCATTCGTGGCGTCACGTGGATGGCACTGTCGAACGCGACGGGTGCCATCGTGTTGACCGCAGGCAACAAGTCAGAGATGGCCGTGGGCTACGCCACCCTGTACGGCGACACGGCCGGTGGCTTCGCCGTTATTAAGGACGTGCCCAAGACGCTGGTCTACGAGCTCTGTCGCTACCGCAATGAAGTCGCGGCGGCTAACGGTGACCCCGAGCCCATTGCGCTCTCGGTGTTGACGAAGGCACCCTCGGCTGAGCTGCGGCCCGACCAGCGTGACGACCAGTCGTTGCCGCCCTACGACGTACTGGACGCGCTGCTCGCGCTCTACGTCGAAGAGGACCGCACGGCCGAAGAGATTATTGCCCTCGGCTACGACCACGATCTGGTCACCCGCATTACGCGCCTGGTCGACGTTGCCGAATACAAGCGCCGCCAGGTACCACCCGGGGTGCGCATCACCAAGAAGGCCTTTGGTCGCGACCGACGCATGCCAATCACCAACGCCTATCGACCCGAGTCCCGATGACCCCGGCTGAACGCGCCCACTTGCTGTCGCTCTACGACGCGCTCTATCGAGCGCTCGGCGAAGCGGCACCCACGTTTGGTAACGACGCCCTCGTGGTTCGAGCTCATGAGCTCTCGCGCCACTTTGGTGCCGCCGCTTTGCCACTTCGCAGCGACGACGAGGTTGTTGAGCCATCGGCTCCGCTGATCGCCATGGTGTCGCACGCCAGCGCCGAAGACCCGTCGGGTGCGCTGGCCCTCTTTGTGGTGACGATGCTGCTGAGCCCACGACTCTTGATCTGGCTCCGTGACGTGGCCGAGGTTGAGCCCGACGAACTCGTCACCGCCGGTCAGGAACTCCTCGTGACGTCCATGCACCAGACGGGGGCGGTGCTGGCCACGCAGCCACCCCTCGAAGGTGAAAATCTCGAGGGGGTCGTCCAGTCCTACCTCGAAATGCTCGACTCGCTGGGCTGGGGCGAGCACCTCGGACCACGCTGGGTCCAACTCAGTTAAGTCAACGCCTCTACGGTTGCGCATCCTCGAATAACTCGGGTGAGTTGACGTCGCCTACTAGCGCTGGTTGCGGGTCCTCGTATAACTATCAGTACCGGTTCCCCCGGACCACAGCGTTAAAAGGAGTAGCCATGGCAAAAGACCGCGTAGACCGTGATGATGAGGACCTCGTCCGCCTCTATCTCTCCGACATTGGTCAGTACATGCTGCTCACCAAGGACGACGAAGTGCACTTGGCGCAGACGATCGAAGAAGGCCGCGAAGCCCGCGCCGAGCTCGAGGCCGCCGAGACCGACAAGGCCGTCAAGCTGACCCCCACGAAGAAGCAGGCGCTCAAGCGCACCGTGCACCGTGGTGAAAAGGCCGAGCAGGACTTCGTCCAGTCGAACCTTCGTCTCGTAGTCTCCATCGCCAAGAAGTACCAGGCCTCGGGCCTGCCACTGCTTGACCTCATCCAAGAGGGCAACCTCGGTCTGATGCACGCCGTGGAGAAGTTCGACTGGCGCAAGGGTTTCAAGTTCTCGACCTACGCCACCTGGTGGATCCGTCAGGCCATCACCCGCGGTATCGCCAACACCGGCCGCACCATTCGCCTCCCCGTGCACGCCGGTGACACCTTGGCCCGCGTGCAAAAGGCGCAGTCACGTTTGGAACTCAAGTTCGGTCGTCCACCCACCATCAAGGAGCTCTGCGAAGAGTGCGAGATGCCCGAGGACAAGCTCATTGAAGCCCTGCGCTTCCGCTCCGAGCCCATCTCGCTGTCGGAGCCACTGCGTGAAGACGGCGACGCCGAACTCGGTGACGTGGTCGAAGACCGTTCGGCCGAGTCACCCTTCGACGTCGCGGCCGTCAAGATGATGCCCTCGGCAATCGAGAAGTTGCTCCAGCCCCTCGACGAGCGTGAGCAGAAGATTCTGCGCATGCGCTTCGGCCTCGATGGTGCCGGTGAGATCCGCACCCTCGAAGACGTTGGTGCGGAGATGAACTTGACCCGTGAGCGCATCCGTCAGATTGAGGCGCGCGCCATGTCAAAGCTGCGTCACCCGTCCTCGGACACCGGTGCGCGCGACTTGTTGACGCTCTAATTACTTGTCGCTGCGCCGCGAGCGGCCCAGCAGCGCCAAAATGCCCAGCACGATCGCACTGATGATGAAGGGCGTTCGCGACTGCTTGCCGTCGTGGGCCCGCACGGGGTGCGTGAAGCTCAACACCGGCCAGGAGCGCTCTTGGGCAATGCGGCTGAGGGCTCGGTCGGGGTTTACGCAGAACGCGTGACCCACGGCCATCAGCATCGGCGCGTCGGTGCCGGAGTCGCTGTAGGCGAAGGACTCGGCGAGGTCAATACCGCGCTCGGCGGCGACCTCACGCATGGCGGCGGCCTTGTTGTCGCCGTGGGCGATGAAGTCCATCTCACCAGTGAACTTGCCCTGGTCGTCAATGCGGGCCCGCGAGCCAATGGCACCCGTCATCGAGAGCATTTCGGCGAAGGGCTCAACGATCTCCACCGGTGACATGGAGACCAGCCATACCTCGTCACCGTTGGCCACGTGCTCCTTGATCAAGTCGAGGGCTTCTTGGTAGATGAGGGGTTCAATGACTTCATTGATGCTCTCGGCCACCAGTGCGCGCACCTCGTCGTGGTCCCAGCCCTTCGTGAGGCGCAGGACGTGGCGACGAATCTTGTCGAGGCGCTCGTCGCTGGCACCGAAGCGCAAAAAGAGCAACTGGGTAAAGGCGCCACGCAACAAAGTGCGACGACTTAAGAGGCCGCGAGCGTGGAATTCGGGGCCGAGCGCGACGATGGACGACTTGGCAATGACAGTTTTGTCAAGGTCGAAAAAAGCGGCGCGCACAGTTCTCATGCTACGCCGATATGACAATGGTCACGAAATGGCTGATGCTCAACCGATGAATGCGGCGGCGCAGTCTTCGGCCGAATCGGCGCGGACCACCAAAATCACGTGGTCGTGTTCGTAGAAGTGCATGGCACCCTGCGGGACGAGTGGCTGGTCGGAGCGAACGACCGCGACGACACGTACGGCATCGGAGAGGTTCAGCTCGTTCAGGGTGCGACCCTCGGCGACGGCGGGGGCGGAACTGGCCAGGGTGACCTCAATCAGGCGCATTTTGCCGTGCGCGAGGTCCATGAGATTGATGATCGAGCCAACCTCTACGGCCTCGTCGACGAGCGAGGTAATGAGCGCTGGGGTCGAGACGGCGACGTCAACGCCCCACGAGTGGTTGAAGAGCCATTCGTTGCGGGAGTTGTTGATGCGTGAGATAACGCGTGGGACGCCAAACTCCTGCTTGGCGAGCCAGGAGATCACGAGATTGTCCTCGTCGTCACCGGTGGCGGCGATGGCGACATCGACGGTGCGCAGGTCAATCTGCGACAGGGCCGTGACTTCACAGCCGTCGGCGTGGAGGACGTTCACCCCGGGCAACTGCAGGCGAATCTTTTCGGCGATGTCGGCGTCGTGCTCTAAGAGCACCACGTCGTGGTGGCGATCAACGAGGTCGAGGGCGATCGCCATACCGACCGAGCCACCACCAGCAATCATGACTCTCATGCGGGCCTCGTTTCGAGGAAGGCCTTGAGCTCGACGCGGCCGGCTTCAGTGACGAGGAGTTGCAGGACGTCGTCCTCCTGGGCGAAGAGGCCATCAACGTCGACGCGGCCGATGCCACCGCGAACGAGACCAACGGGACGAACGTCGCGGCTGATGGCGAATCGAGAAATGGGCTGGCCGGCCAGGTGGTCGGGCACGACAATTTCAATCAGGCTGAGTGAACCGGTGCCGTCGGTCCAGACGAGGCCGTCGGAGTCGGGAAAGATGTAGCGCTTGACCTGCTGGGTAGTCCACAGTGCGGAGGCCACCGTTGGAATACCGAGTTTGAGGTAGACCGAGGCGCGGTGGGGGTCATAAATACGGGCCACCACGTTCTTCACCTGGTAGTTGTCGCGGGCGATACGAGCGCAGAGGATGTTGGTGTTGTCACCGCGGGTCACGGCGGCCAGCGCGTCGGCTCCCTGAGCTTCGGCCTTGGCGAGGATGTCGCGATCGAAGCCCGAGCCGTGAATGACGCGGCCGTCGAAACGGGTCAGGCGGCGAAAAGAATCGCGATTCTTGTCAATGACGACCACCGAGTTGCCCTCTTCCGACAACTGCATGGCGAGACTTGATCCGACTCGGCCACAGCCGACGACAACGATATGCACGCTCTCATCTCACCACACTTGAAGCAAAAAGCGCAACCAGCGAGGGCTTTTCTAAGATGAGTCTGCAAAATATCGCTCGGTAGGTTTAGGGTAGTCATCGTGTCAGACGCGCAAAAGCAGCTCAGCAAGAACTCGCCCGTCCTGACGTCGCACGCCAATGTGGCCGCCGTCTACCCCGAATCACTGGGGTACCGCATCAAGCGCATTCTCTTGGGTCGCCCCTACGTCACCGAGCAGTTGTCCGGTGAGCGCCTGGGCCGCACCGTCGCGCTTGGCGTCTTGGCCCCCGACTGTATTTCTTCGTCGGCCTACGGCACCGAAGAGATCTTGACGCAGATGACCCCCTACATTGGCCTGGCCGCATTTTCCCTGGTCGTACCCATTATGTTCGTCATTTTGGGTGTGCTGTTATTCGTGACGCTGTCCTACTGGGACGTCATTAAGTACTACACCCAGGCCGGTGGCTCCTACGTGGTGGCCCGCGAAAACTTTGGGCCGAAAATCGCCCAGATTGCTGCCGTTTCCCTACTTATTGACTACACCGTCACCGTGGCGGTGCAGTGCAGCGCCGGTACGGCGGCACTTACCAGTGCCATTCCATCGCTGACCCCGTACACCTTGCAACTCACAGTTGGCGTGGTGTTGGTCTTGATCTTCGGCAACCTTCGCGGTCTGCGCGAAGCCGGTACCTATTTCGCCTTTCCGACGTATTTCTATATCTTGGCGCTCTCGGCCACGATCATCGTTGGCTACTACAAGGAGCTCACCGGCACCCTGCACCTGATCAAGATTCCCCAGACGAGCTTGCTCGTCGAGGGGCACCTTGGTCACTCGGGAACGGGCGTCTTGATGGGTCTCGCCTTCGTCTCACTGTTGCGCGCCTACGCCAATGGCGGCTCGTCACTGACGGGCCTCGAGGCCATCTCCAATGGCGTGGCCAGTTTCCGCAAGCCCGCGTCGGTGCACGCACGCCAGACCCTTGTGATTATGGCCAGCGTGCTGGCGTTCTTGCTCTTGGGCACCACGTTGCTCGCGCACTGGACCCACGCCCTGCCCTTCGCGGCCGGGACCCCCACGGTGGTCTCGCAAGAAGTGGGCGCCGTCTTCGGCGCCACCGGCGCCGGCCACATTGTCTTTCTCATCGTCCAGTTCGCGACGGTGGCCATTTTGTATACCGGTGGCAACACCTCTTTTAATGGCTTCCCATTCCTGGCCAACTACGTGGCCACCGACGCCTACTTGCCACGCCAGCTGACCAAGCGCGGGCACCGCTTGGGCTTCTCGAACGGCATCATCGTCCTCGGCATCATCTCGCTCACGCTGATCATCGCCTTTGGCGCCAACGTCAACTCGTTGGTCGCGCTCTACGCCATTGGCGTGTTTACCGGCTTCACCATGGCGGGCTTGGGCATGGTGGCCAAGCACCACCGCGAGCGCGCCGGCCACTGGCGTCGAGGCATCTTCTTTAACGGCCTTTCGGCCACCGTGACCTCACTCGTGGTCTTGATCTTCGTGTTCGCCAAGTTCACCCAAGGCGCGTGGCTTATCGTCGTGGTGGGTCCACTGATGTACTGGGCGTTGATTCGCTTCAACAAGCAGTACACCCGCGAGCAGGCCTCCTTCGAGGCCGGTGTGACGAGTGCGCCGGTGGGCATTCGCACCACCCGCGTCGTCGTCTTCGTCGACTCCTACGACCTCGCCACTGAGCGCGCGCTGCAGTACTGCTCGACGCTCAACTCGTACTCAATCCGCGCCGTTCACTTCGATATCGACCCAATGGTCACGAAGCGGCTTGAGAGCATGTGGGGTCGCGAGCACAGCGCGTCGGCCAACGTCAACCTCGAAATCGTTGAGTGCCAGGACCGCCGGCTTGACCGCGCGGCTCTGGAGCTGGTGGCCGACATCGTGCGCGACCCTGAAGTGTTCTGCATGGTGATCCTGCCGCGTCGTGGCTTCGTGTCACGTCTGCAGCGACTCTTGCACGACCGCACCGCCGACCAGATTGCAAGTGCCGTCATGCAGATTCCGCGGACGGCGGCCACGATTATTCCGTATCGTTCGAGCCGTATTCGCATCTCTGAGGGCGACGTCACCGAAGCACCGATGAGTGATGAAGTCGTGCGTGGTGGCGTGCGCGAGGACGCGCACCTGGAAGCCGACGTGAAGTTGGCGGAGCGCTCCGGTGAAGCGGCACCTATTGGCTCGTTGATGGAACGTCAGCTCGCCGAGGTGGCCGGACGGGTGCGTTCGATGACCGTCACGCGCGAAGACGGCACGTCGGACCTGCGTTGCATGATTGTTGACAACACCGGTTCGGTCGCCGTTATTTTCCAGGGACGCTCGTCGGTGCCGGGCATCGAGCGGGGCACGCGCTTGTTGGTGCGTGGTACCGTGACCAGCCTGCGCCGCGAGGCCGTTATTTTGAACCCGCAGTACGAGATTGTCGCTGCGCCGCAGTCCGACGACTAACGTTCGGCACTTGGCGACGGCCGTTGGAACACGAGACTGCAACCGGGAGGTGAGGACATGGCGAGAGCACTAGTAATTGTGGAGTCGGTGGCGAAGGCCACCCGCATCCAGGGCATGTTGGGCCCCGACTACATCGTCAAGCCTTCCATTGGCCACATCCGTGACCTACCCCAGAGTGCCTCTGACATCCCCGCCGACATCAAGAAGGAAAAGTGGGCCCGTCTCGGCATCAACGTGGACGATCACTTCAAGCCGGTCTACGTCATCTCGCCGGACCGCAAGAAGGTCGTCACTGAACTCAAAGCCGCATTGAAAGAGGTAGACGAGCTCTACCTGGCGAGCGATGAAGACCGCGAAGGCGAAGCGATTGCGTGGCACTTGCTCGAGGTCCTGAAGCCCAAAGTGCCCGTAAAGCGCATGGTCTTTCACGAAATCACGCCGGCGGCCATCGCCAAGGCCGTCGAAGACACGCGCGACATCAACATGCAGCTCGTGGACGCTCAGGAAGGTCGCCGGTTCCTCGACCGTCTCGTCGGTTATGAAGTCTCACCCGTCTTGTGGCGCGCCGTCGACAAGGCCCGCTCGGCCGGACGCGTGCAGTCGGTCGCGATCCGATTGGTGTGCGAACGTGAGCACGAGCGCATGGCTTTTACCTCGGCCACCTGGTTCGACGTCACGGCGGCACTACAGGCCCAGAGTGTTACCTTCGACGCCATCGTCGACACCATTAATGGTGCGGCGGTAGCCAGCGGGAAGAACTTTGACGCCAGTGGTCGACTCGACGCCAAGGGAACTGTTACGGTCCTCACGGCCGATTCGGCTAACGCCATTGCGGCCGCGCTGCGCGACGCCACCGTCACCGTCTCGTCCATCACCTCAACGCCACGGACCCAGCGTCCGCAGCCACCGTTCATGACCTCGTCGCTGCAGATCGAGGCCTCGCGCAAGCTGCGCTTTGACCCGGAGCGCACGATGCGCGCCGCCCAGCGACTCTACGAACAGGGATGGATCACCTACATGCGAACCGACTCGACGAGTCTGTCCGATGAGGCGATTCGGGCCGCGCGCTCCATGGCCGCCGACATGTTCGGCGACGACTACGTCGCTGACGCGCCTCGTCGCTATGACCGCAAGGTGAAGAACGCTCAGGAGGCGCACGAAGCCATTCGCCCCGCCGGTGAGAGTTTCCGCACCCTCGACGAGGCGCAGTCGAGTCTCGGTGGCGACGAACTCGCCGTCTACGACCTGATCTGGAAGCGCACCATCGCCTCGCAGATGGTGGACGCTCGCCTGACGCAGGACAAGGTCAGACTCCAGGCGCCGCTGGGCGCCGTGGCCGGCTTTGACGGTGACGTCAGCGCGACGTTGAGTGCGACCGGTCTGCGCATCGAGTTCCCCGGATTCCGTCGCGCCTACGTTGAGGGCACCGATGACCCGGAGGCCGAACTGGCCGACCAGGAACGCATCTTGCCGCCGTTGACGGAGGGTGCGACGGTGCCCGTGGCCGACGTGACCATGAAGAGTCACGACACCCAGCCACCGGACCGCTACTCGGAAGCAACGTTGATCAAGAAGCTCGAAGACTTGGGTATCGGCCGCCCCTCCACCTACGCCAGCGTGATGAAGACCATCGACAAGCGCGGCTACGTGTGGAAGAAGGGCAAGTCATTGGTCCCGGCCTTCCGCGCCTTCGCCGTGGTAAATCTGCTCGAAACCTATTTCGCCGACTTAGTGGACTACCAGTTCACGGCGGCCATGGAAGACCAGCTCGACGAAATTGCCCAGGGCCAGAAAGAGCTCGAGCCCTGGCTGCGCAAGTTCTACTTCGGTGACGCCGCCGCCACCACCGAGTTCGCGAAGCAGGGTCTGGAAAAGATGACCCACTCGGAGCTGGACTTCGACTTTGCGGCCATTAACTCCATCGTCCTGGGCACCGCGCCCGACGGACTTCCCGTGAGTGTGCGCTCGGGCCGCTACGGGCCGTACCTGAGTCACGGCGAACAACGTGTCTCTATTCCCGAAGCCACCGAACCCGACTCACTCACCGTTGAGCGCGCCCTCGAGTTGCTGTCGGCGCCGAGCAACGACCGCGAGTTGGGCACCGACGCCGAAACGGGCCTGCCGGTCTATCTCAAGGCCGGCCGCTACGGACCCTACGTCCAGGTCGGTGACATGGAGAGTGTGAAGGCCGGCGAAAAGCCCAAGACGGCCTCACTGTTCTCCACGATGGATCCCGCCACGGTCACTTTCGCCGACGCGGAACGTCTGCTCACCTTGCCGCGCACCGTGGGGGCACACCCCACCGACGGCGAACCAGTGTTGGCGCAGAACGGTCGCTACGGTCCCTACATCACGTGGGGCAAAGAGACCCGCTCCCTCGAGAGTGAAGACGAGATTTTCACCGTCACCTTGGACCGCGCACTTGTGATTCTGGCCCAGCCCAAGCAGCGTGGTCGCCGTGCCGCCGCCGGTCCGTTGAAGGACCTTGGTATCGATCCGGTCACCAAGCTGCACGTGGTGGTGCGAACGGGCAAGTTCGGCAACTACGTCACCGACGGACAGGTCAATGCAACGCTGCGCCCCGGTGATGCCATTGAGTTGCTGACGATTGATCGTGCCGCGGAACTGCTGGCCGAAAAGCGCAACGCCGAACCTTCAACGCGCCCACGCAAGGCCGTGGCCAAGAAGGCTCCTGCCCGCAAGGCACCGGCCAAGAAGGCCGCAGCGAAGAAGGCCGCGCCCGCGAAGGCCGCCGTCAAGCGCGCCGCCGCAGCCAAGGGTGCCAAGGCGAACGCCGCGCTGATTGCCAAGGCAACTGAGGCCTAGTGCCGGGCCGCTTCGTGGTCTTTGAGGGCATTGACGCCTCGGGCAAGAGCACGCAGGCGCGCCGTGTCGCCGCGGCCGTTGGTGGTCTCTTCACGTTTGAGCCGGGCGACACTCCTTTGGGCGCGCAACTGCGCACGTGGCTCCTTGACGCCGCGACCCCCATGTCACCCACGACCGAAGCCCTGCTGATGATGGCCGATCGGTCGCACCATCTCGACACCGTTATTCGCCCAACCCTCGCGAGCGGCCAGCACGTCATCGCCGACCGCTTTTATGGCTCCACCCTGGCTTATCAGGGCTACGGCCGTGGACTGCATATCGACGCTCTGCGCGCCGCCAGTGACTTTTCGATCAGTGGCGATGAACCCGACCTGATTGTGCTGATTGACATCGACATTGCGACCGCCAATGAACGGCGTGCCCGCAATCACGAAGACCGCTTCGAGTCGGCCGACGCCGCCTTCCACCAGCGTCTGCGCGAGGGATACCTCTCCTTGGCCGCTGGTGCCCCTGATCGGTGGTGCGTGATCGACGGCTCCGGCGACATGGACACTGTGGCCCACGCCATCGATGAGCGACTAGCGAGTCTCTGGTGAGCGACGTCTTTGACGCCATCGTCGGCCAGGACCGTGCGGTGGCTGCCATGCGTGACTACGTACGTCAGCCGGTGCACGCCTACCTCATTAGTGGCCCTTCGGGGGCCAACGTCGAAGAGACGACGCGCGCCTTCATTGCCGCGCTGCAGTGCCCCGCACACGGGTGCGGTGCCTGCGACGTGTGTCGACGAGTGCTCGAAGGCAATGAGCCCGACGTGCACGTTGCCACCAGAGCCGGCGCATCGTGGTCGGTGGAAGACATCCACGACATCGAACGCATCGCGCGTCGCCGACCACTGCAGGCCCCGTTCAACATCGTCGTTGTCGAGGACATTGAACTCACGGTGTCGGGTGGTTCGCCGAGCGCCCCCGCACTACTAAAAACGCTCGAAGAGCCGGCGACAAAGACAATTTTCATTCTGACCGCCGAAGAGCTCCCCGAGGAACTTGTCACCATCGAGTCGCGGTGCGTCAACATTCCCCTGCAGGGTCTCTCCATTGACGCCATCGTCGATGTCCTGGTGCGCGGGGGAGCGTCGCGTGAGGTGGCCGTCGAGGCGGCTGCGTCGGCGCAGGGAAATCTGCGCCGAGCGCACGTCTTGGTGAACGACCCTGCATTGGCGCAGCGCTTGGCGCTCTGGCGTGGTGCACCCGATCGCTTCAATGGCACGGCGGCCTCGGCCGCGGCGTTTGCCCTCGACATTTCCGCCGCCATCACCGCCGCGCTGGCGCCACTGGTCACGCTGCAAGACGCTGAGCTTGAGCGGCTCGCCGCCCAGGCCAAGGAGATGGGGCTCCGTGCGGTGCCTGGGCGCACCAAGATCGAGCAGCAGCACAAGCGCGAGCAGCGCCGGTTTCGTCTCGACGAACTGCGTTTTGGCTTAAGTGTGCTGGCCGCGGTCTATCGCGAGCGGTTCCATGAGCTCACCACTGCACCATCGTTGGATGCGCGCGCCCAGTTCACCCTGACCCAGACCATCGCCGCCATCGAAATTGTCACGGAGGCCTACCAGCGATTGGGGACGAACGTTGATGAAGGCCTGTTGCTGCACGACCTCGCTCTGTCACTGATGCGCCTCTAGGCGGGACCAAAAATATCCACTAGAGTCGGTAGTCGCGCCTGGGTAGCTCAGCCGGCAGAGCAGCTCATTCGTAATGAGCAGGTCAGGGGTTCGATTCCCCTCCCAGGCTCCACTTTCGTGGTGGGGCGTCGCAGTGGTCGCCCTTACCATCAATGCCCGTACGGGGAGAATTCGCCGTCGAACTCTCGCCTAGGGCAGACAGGCCGCGAAGTCTTCACTGCGCTCGCGCCAATTGGCGTAGCGATCAAAGCTTGGTGCTGCGGGCGAAAACAGGACCACACCGTCACCGTTACAGGCGTCGCGTGCGACGTCGACCGCCTCCGCCATTGATCCTACGACGGTGACCATGGCGGGGTCGAGCAGATGGGCAATGCGCTCACCGGCGGGGCCCATGGCCACCACGGTCGTTGGTTGGATCCGAGCGGCGATGGCGGCGACCAAAGGGTGGTAGTCAACACCTCGGTCGAATCCGCCAACGATCAGCGAGACGCGGCTGGAGGCAAAGACCTCGAGCGCGGCAATAGTGGGAAGCACTGACGTCGCCAGACCATCGTCAACGTAGCGAACCCCATCGATACTCGCGAGCAGAGTGAGTCGTCCCGGCAAGGGTACGAAGTCGGTGCTGTGCTGGCGCACAGTGGTGGCAACGTCCTCCACCGAACGATGTAGTGCGTCGGCGACAACGGCGAGTGCGAGGGCCACGTTGGCGTTGGAGTGTTCGCCCAAGAGGTGCAGGTGGGTCGCGAGCGAGGTGCGGTCGGGGGTGATGAATCGAACGTCACCGCCGATGTGGCCACGGTAGTCGTGAAGGATGTCGCTGTCTGCCACAAAAGTGGTGTGGGGCGTTGCGACCCGCGTGAAGGCCAGTTTGTCGAGCCGGTACTGCTCGAGGGAGCCGTGCCAGTCCAGATGGTCCGACCCGAGCGACGTCACCACGAGGCGCGTGGGGACGGTGTCAAGGTCCACACTTTGAAAACTTGACGTTTCCAGGACCACCCAGCCGTCAGCGATAGACAAGGTGGGGTCGTAGGGCGGCTGGCCAATATTGCCAACGGCGTGAGCGCGCGCCCCGCAGCACTCGAGGAAGAACGTCACTAGGGAGGTGGTGGTGGACTTGCCCTTCGTGCCGGTGATGGCGATAGTTCGATCTAGGGGGGCTTCGGCCATCCAGAGATTGAGCGCAGACGTCACGGTGATGCCGGCCTCGCGCAACGCCACGATGGTCGGCGTGTGAGGCGATATGCCGGGGCTCTTGAGAACGACGTCGCAGGCCACGAGTGCCTCAAGACCACCGTCTGTGGTGGCGAGTACCTCGGGGTCATGTGGGGTGTCGTCAACGAGCACCACGGTGGCCCCCACAACATTCAGGCGGGCGTGGGCGGCGCGACCCTCGATCCCGTAGCCGTAGATGCCTACGCGCTGGCCCGCAAGGTCAGCGAAGCCACGAGGCCGGGACACGGCTGACCCCTTGTGGCTCGAGTAACTGGGCGAAGCTTCTGGTCGGCTGCACCCGAGCGGCGAGCGCGGCGAGCGCGGGCGAGTCCGCCCACTGGGGGCGGTGCGCGATCTCAACGAGGGCGGCGGCACTTTCGTCGGGGTCGCCCACGCACTCAAAGGGTTTGTGCTCCAGACCGATGCCCACGAGGCTCTCGAGCGCCGGAAGTAGTTCGGGCGAGATTAACGGCTCGGAGCCAAAGATGCTGGCCAGCTCCTGGCGCTCGAAGAAGGGCGCGAGGATGAGGTGGATGAACAGACACTTGTCGCACGTGCCACACCACTGCGTGGCGCGGGCCGAATGCTGTTGGGCGAAGGCCCGGTTACAGGAACGAAAGACGTGGTGAAAGGTCGCTGCCGCCGCGAACTGTTGAGCGACCCAGAGTTCCGAGCGGTTGCGAAGGAAGCTGGCCACCACGAAGTCGGTACCAATGCGTTCGGCAACCGCGGCCGCAATGAGCTCCTCGGCGACGAGTGACTTGCTCCACTGGTGGTTAATGTCACGTCCCCGCCACTGCAGATTCGGTGCCGATGAGGAGTGCTCGTTGCTCATCGCCACGGCCCCTTGGCCGTTCGCTACTGCGCTGAGCACGGCCAGGAGCGTCACCATGGTGGTGACGGGCACGTGGCCATTAAAGAAGGGGCGACTCGTCAAGGTGGCGAGATCAAGGTGGCGCGTTACGCGCTGGACGGGGAGGCCGGTGACGGCGGCGGTGGCTTCCAATGGTGCGAAGGTGCCACTGGCAGGGCTCATGACAAAGAGGGTTTGGTCGAGGTGAGCCAGCGACGTCACCGTGACGCAACTGTCAATGCCGCCACCAAAGGGGGTGAGTATCCGATCGCTGGCGGCGACGGTGTGGCTCGTTACCGCGCTCCCACCCACAAAGACGACGTCGTCGAGTGGCAGGTCGTTGCGGAAGGAGTACTCGCCGAGACCGTCGAAGAGGGCCGCCCGAAGCAGCGCCAGCCCGGCTGTTCCAACGGGGGTGGTGCCCAGGTCGACAACCGTCGCGGCACCGGCCTTGTAATAGGAGAGACCAGCGATGAGGTACCACAGCTGTCCCAGAGCGATCTGGGCGGGGTCGGTGAAGTCGGCGCCGGCGACCGTTACGGTCTCGGCGAAGGCGACATCGTCGAGGAGCCAACGGCCCGTCAACGTCTCGCCGGCGGCCTCGAGACCTTGGTAGGTGAAGCGCGCGGCTCGGTTCATGCGTCGTCTCCCACGAGATAATCGTAGGACGCGCGACGGGCCACGACGGCAAAGCGGCCACAGGGCCGCGCCGCTCGGTCGGAAAAGAAGACCTGACCGCCGTCGGTGGCGGCGCTGGTGCGTAGCAGTTGACCCGCGGGGACGCCAGCGCGGCGTGCCTGGAACTCGGCGACGGCGACGAGATCGAGCAGGAAGCGTGGTGCATCATCAGGGCTGGCGCTGGGGGCAAGCGCGCCAGGTACGTCACGGAAGTGCGCCGCTACCTCAGCACCCACTTGGTAGGTGGCGCGAGAGATGCACGGGCCAAAGAATATGTGCGCGGTGGCCGGGTCGGGGAAGTGCGCCAACGCCGCGGGAATCACGCCGGCAACCAGGCCGCGCCAGCCGGCGTGGACCACCGCGAAGGTGGATGAGAATGCGTCAGCGATAACGATGGGTAGGCAGTCGGCCGTCATAATGGCCAACGCCACGTCATCACGGCGACTCACCATCGCGTCGCCTTCGAGTTGCGGATAGTCCTCGTCGGCGTCGACCACGGTGGCGCCGTGCACTTGGCTCACGTAGACGACTTGTTCGGGGCGAAGACCAATGGCCTTGGCGACGCGACCGCGGTTGTGTGCCACCGCGGCTGCGTCGTCACCAACGTGCAGGGCCAGGTTGAGTTCGTCAAAGGGCGCGGTGCTGACACCGCCACGGCGCTCAGTCACGAAAGCGTCAATCCCGAAGGCGCGAAGGGGTTCGATGGCGTACACGGGTAGGCCCCCGCGCATCTCCACCTCGAATGCCACTTCTTGCACGACGACTCCTTATTTCTGGCGATATGTGCGCCCGCCTAGTCTCGCACGGTGGCCGCGCTGGCTGGTCCTAGGCTTACACCTCGTGGACAGCGAACTCCTGCGCCAGTGCGCCTTTGCCAGCCCCGGCACCCGTGTCGACGTGGCGGTCTCGGGCGGTCCTGACTCGGTCGGACTGCTGCTGCTCGCCCTCGACGCCGGCCTTGTTGTCCACGTGCACCACGTTGACCACCACGCGCGAGCAACCAGTGGTGAGGACGCGGCATTCGTGGCCCAACTCTGTGCCGAGCTCGATGTGGCGTTTGTTCTCCATAACGTCGATGTCCCCGCTGGCCCCAATTTCGAAAGTCGGGCCCGACAGGCCCGGCGCAGTGCACTGCCCTCGGGCGTGCTCACGGGTCACACCATGGACGATGCGGCTGAAACCATACTTATGAACCTGCTGCGTGGTGCCGGTCGCCAGGGCCTGACCTCGATGAGCGATACGACGACGAAGCCGCTGCTTGGGGTCCGCCGTCGCGATCTCCATGACTACGTCGCGCAGCGTGGCATCGTGGCCCGACTGGATGAGTCAAACCTCGATCCTCGTTATACGAGGAATCGGGTCCGACACGAACTCCTGCCGTTGATGAATGATGTCATGCAGCGTGACGTGGTGCCGGTGCTCATGCGAGCCACCGGGGTCATGGATGACGAGTTGGCCTGGCTGCACCAGATCACGGCGCCCGACCTTCTGCTGGGTCTGGGCGATGCGGACTGCCGCGAGTTGGCCACGTGGCCGGCCGCTCGTTTGCGACACTGGCTTCGGGGTGTCCTCGAGTCGGCGAACGACCACGGGGATGTCTACGCGCCCAGCGTCGACGAGGTGGAGCGCGCAATGGCCGTGGTGCGCGGCGAGGTGGTGGCCTGTGAACTCAGCGGTGGACGCCGCTTATCGCGCCAGCACCAGCGACTCACCCTCTCGGAGTGACGAACTACCATTTCGCATATGACTTCACCTTCGTCCTCTGACCTCTCCGGCCACTGGGCCGCCCACGAACTCGGACGCGTGGTGGTTTCGGCAGCGGAGCTGCAAGCCCGCATCACCGAGATGGGTCGCCAGATCACGGCAGACTACGCCGGTGCGCCACCCCTGCTGGTCTGCGTCTTGAAGGGTGCGGTCAACTTCATGGCCGACATCATGCGCGCTATTGAGCTGCCCGTGCAGATTGATTTCATGGCCGTCTCCTCCTACGGTGCCGCCACCAAGACTTCTGGCGTGGTGCGCATCGTCAAGGACCTCGACGTCGACTTGAACAACCGTGACGTCCTCATCATCGAAGACGTCGTCGACTCGGGACTGACGTTGAACTACCTCCGCCAATACTTGGGTGCGCGAAGCCCCCGGAGCCTCGAAGTCTGCGCGTTGCTGCTCAAGGAAGGCGAGCAGCGCGTGGAGCAGGACCTGAAGTACGTGGGCTTTTCCATTCCCGCTGACTTCGTCGTCGGCTACGGCCTTGACGTCAACGAGCGCTACCGCAACCTCGACGCGATCTACACCTTCGTCGGTGAGGCGTAAGTCGTGGTTGACCGCGAGCGCGTCGAACGCCTGATTGGCGAACTGCTCGAGGCCATTGGCGAAGATCGCACCCGCGATGGACTCGTCGAAACACCCCGCCGGGTTGCCGAGATGTACGTGGAACTCTTTAACGGCCTCGACGAAGACCCTGGCCAGCACCTGCGCACCACCTTTGAGGCCGGCCACGACGAGATGGTCATGGTCCGTGACATCCCCTTCACCACACTCTGTGAGCACCACTTGGTACCCTTCACCGGTGTCGCCCACGTGGCCTATCTCCCTGGCCCTGACGGCCGCATTACGGGACTGTCCAAGATGGCCCGTTTGGTCGAAGGATTTGCCCGTCGCCTGCAGGTGCAAGAACGCATGACGACCCAGATTGTCGACGCCATGGAAGCCGAGTTGCACCCCCGAGGGTCAATGGTCGTGATCGAAGCGGAACACTTCTGCATGTCCATGCGCGGCGTGAAGAAGGCCGGTGCCACCACGGTGACCTCCGCGGTGCGCGGCGTGTTCCGTGACGACGCCGCCTATCGCGCCGAGGCCCTGCAGTACATCCACCAGTCGCGCTCCTCGTGGCGGTAAATCCGTCGCTCATGGGGGTCGTCAATGTGACGCCCGACTCATTCTTCGAAACGGTGCGCACCCCCGACACGGCGGCGGCCATCGCTCGCGGTCGGGCCCTCTTTGACGCGGGCTGCGACATCGTTGACGTGGGTGGCGAATCCACGCGGCCCGGCGCCCTCGACGTCGCGCTCGACGAAGAGCTCGCTCGCGTCGTGCCCGTCATCGCTGCCCTCGCGGCCTACGGCCCCATCTCCGTCGATACCCGCAAGGCCGAGGTGGCGCGGGCCGCCGTGGCGGCCGGGGCCAGCGTGGTCAACGATGTCTCAATGACCTTGCCCGAGGTCGCCGGCGAGCTCGGCGTTGGCTACGTGGCCATGCACACCCAGGGCACCCCGCAAACGATGCAAATCAATCCCCACTACGACGACGTGGTGGGGGAGGTCTTTGCCACCCTTGCCGATCTCGCGCAGCGGGCCCAGAGCGCCGGTGTACGCCAACTCTGGCTTGATCCGGGCATTGGCTTTGGCAAGCGTCCTGACGATAATTGGGCCCTGCTGCGCCACCTTAGGGAGCTGGTCGAGCTGGCTACCTCGCTGGGGGCAGGTGTTTTAGTGGGTACTTCGCACAAGCGCTTTTTGGACACCGCTGGTGCGCCCCTGGCAACCGTCGAGGACCGATTTGAGGGTTCGCTGGCGACGGCCGCCTGGGCCCTTAGTCAGGGTGTGAGTATTGTGCGAGTACACGATGTTGTGGCGTGCGGGCACGTTCGAGATCTGCTGGCTCGGCCAGTAGAGGAGGTTTCATTGTGAAGGGCAAATGGTCGGCCGGTATTGAGCCGCGCTCCTTTACCTGGGTGTTCAAGGGTGCGCTCGCTATTTCCGAGCGTCCCGGTGGCAACACCTCTGTGCACCGCAAGGTTCGCCGTGACGAAGAACTCTTGTGGTTAAAGCAGCAGGGCTTTACCCGCGTGCTCTCGATTCTTCCCCCGATGGTGGCCCTCGAGGGCTACGCCGAGAAGGGTCTGGCGATTGCGCACTACCCCTTGCGAGGAGGACCCCAGCAGGGTCTGGTGCTTGACGCCTGTTACGAAGACGTGGCCAAGTGTCTCGAGAACAAGACGACGGTGCTCCTGCACGGCGACGAAGTTTCGGACCGACTGCTCGGCGTCCTCGCTGGCTATCTCCTGTGGAGCAAGCGTGCGCCCAGTGCGCCAACTTCCATTGCGCTCATCGAGCGATTGGTAAAGCGGACCATTGGTCCTGACGGACGGGCTTTGATGGCCGACGTTCCGCTGCGACGAGACCCCGCCGAGTCCTAAGCGTGCGCGACGTCATTGAGTTGCGCGATCTGCGGATCGTCGCCATTGTCGGCGCGCTCGCCCACGAACGCGTTGAGCCACAGCCGATCGCCCTCGACATCGACATTGAGCGCGACTTTACGGCCTGCGCCGTGAATGACGACCTCAGTCAGACCACCAACTACGCCGCGGTTCTGGACCTCATCGAACACGTGGTCATCACCGGCCAATTCATTTTGTTGGAGACCCTGGTGCGCCGGGTCGGTGCGGCAATTCTTGCCTTCGACGAGGCCATTGCGAGCGCCACAGTCGCGGTGCGCAAGCTCGAGCCACCGGTGGCCCAGGACATCGCCACGGTGGGCGCACGGACCACACTCACTCGCGAGTCGTGACCCTCGCCTACTTTTCCTTCGGTTCCAATATGGGGGACCGCGGTCAGTATCTTCGT
>Ga0208740_1000085_pt1 | contig 36841 bp, 64 predicted proteins | sample CryBogCBE08Jun09_FD_184567 | JGI IMG/M metagenome (GOLD analysis project Ga0208740, IMG submission 184567) | Freshwater microbial communities from Crystal Bog, Wisconsin, USA - CBE08Jun09 (SPAdes) (version 2) | ecosystem: Environmental > Aquatic > Freshwater > Lake | place: Crystal Bog...
AAACAAAAGGCTACTTATCAACTGCCGTCAAGCTGGATGGGCTAGAATATGTTGTGCAAATACTACACTTGGCTTAAAATTAGCCGATAATTAAGGAATATCTATGGCATACGATAGCGTTGCAGACTCCCAATCAGACGGCAGAATCCAAGAAGCTAAGGATTTTTTAAGACTTTGTAATGATTCGGATAGCAACAATCGTGCCGAAGCCCTCGATGACGTGAGATTTGCAGCAGGCGATCAATGGCCTGTAGATGTGCAAAACAGCCGTATTTTAGAAGCTCGCCCTTGCCTTACCATTAATAAGATTGATGCTTATGTGCGTCAAATCTGTAACCAACAAAGACAGCAACGCCCACGCATTAAAGTGCATGGTATGAACAATGAGTCAGACGAGAAGGTTGCTGAAATTCTTACAGGCATCTGCCGTCATATTGAGAACCAATCCGATGCCGATGCAGCTTACGACCATGCTTTTGAGTATTGCGTCAAGATGGGTTGGGGCTATTGGCGTGTTACTACTGATTATGTAAGAGAGGACAGCTTTGACCAAGAAATCTACATTAGACCAGTTGAGAACCCTTTTACTGTCTATTTTGATCCTAATAGCGTGTTGCCAGATGGCTCTGATGCTGAGCGAGTTCTTATCACAACAGTTATCTCTAAAGACGTGTTCAAAACCATGTACCCAGATGCAGAAGTGGATCAAGGTTTCTCATCAAGAGGAACAGGCGATACAGAGAGCGAATGGGTCACAAAAGAAGATATACGTGTAGCTGAGTATTTCTACACAGAACGCATCAAAGATATGCTTTTAGAGCTATCTGATGGCACTACTGGCTACTCTACAGAAATCCCAAGCAAAGAAGTCTTAGCGCAGGCGGGTATTACTGTCATTGCTAAACGTGATGTATGGCGTAAAAAGATCAAATATTGCAAGCTAACGGCTATGCAAATCCTTGAAGAAGGTGAATGGGCGGGTAAATATATCCCAATCGTGCCTGTATTTGGTCAAGAAGTACGAGTTGACGATAAGCATAAGAAGTTTGGCTTAGTACGCATGGCAAAAGACCCACAGCGTATGTATAACTACTGGTCAACTGCTTTGACTGAAACTGTAGCTCTTGCTCCTAAAGCAAAATGGCTATTGGCAGAAGGTCAAGACGAAGGTCATGAGAACGAATGGGCTATGGCTAACATTAAAGCTATGCCTGTTTTGCGCTACAAACAGACAGATATTGAGGGCAGACCAGCTCCACAGCCTACAAGACTGCAACCAGAGCCACCTCCTGCGGGCGTGATGTCTGCATTACAGAGTATGAATCAGGATTTACAGGCTGTAGTCGGTATTTTTGATCCTAGCCAGCTTCCACAAGGCTTACAGTCAGGCAAATCTATTAATGGTCAACAGATGCAAGCTGATATGACTAACTTCCATTATTACGACAATCTGACACGCAGTATCCGTCACACAGGTCGCATCATTCTTGATCTGATTCCTAAGATTTATGACAGAGAACGAGTCATGCGGATCATTGGCGATGATGGCAAGCCTGAGATTGTGACCTTAAATCAGCCTGGCTCTGATGAAAATGGCGTAGCTAAAGTCCTAAATGACGTTACTGTAGGCGAATATGACGTAGTAATGGATACAGGCCCTGGCTACAACTCCAAGCGTCAAGAAGCCGTAGATGCGATGACTAGCCTATTTGCTGCCGATCCTGCCCTAGTGCAGATTGCAGGCGATTTATATGTTCGTAATATGGATTTCCCTGGCTCAGACGTTATTGCTGACCGCTTGGCTGTAAACAACCCTCTTGCCCAAATTGATGAGAAGTCAGAAGTGCCACCACAGGCTCAGATGATGATTGCACAGGGCAAAAAGACTATTGAACAACTACAACAGCAAATTCAGATGATGCAGATGGATAGTAAATATCGTGCAAGCGTTCAAGAGCAAGTCCAACAGGCTGAAACAGAGCGTGAGAAGATGCGCCTGCAAGTACGCAGAGAAGATACTCAGTTGCGTACCGATACGACAGCACATGACACAGTTATCAAGACTCAAACTCAGATTGAGATTGAGCAGATGAAAGCACAGTTGGCTTTGGTTTTAGCTCATATCAATAAAACGACTGAAAAATCAGCCGAAGCTGAAGCGATTGAACGAGCCATTTAGTGTTGTAAAAGCGCAACACTTATGATATAAATGAATTTGTATTGCCTACCTGTGGGATCACAGGGTTAATTCTTGGAGTTATCCATGTCAGAAGCAGAAGTAGTAAGAACCGCAGATAGTGTATTAACAAGTGAAAATTCAGCAGATTTTTATGCTAATAAACTTGGTTTAGCTAGTGAAGAAGCCCCTGCTGTGGCTGAAACAGTCGAGGAAACTCCTGAATCAGAGCCAGTAGTCGAGGCGCAAGCTGAGAGTGAACCAGAAGCAGAGAATGAAGCGGAAGTAACAGACAAGCCTAAACAAAATCCCAAACTTGAAAAGCGTTTTTCTGAGCTTACAAAACGTGCTAAACAAGCTGAAGCCGAAAAGCAAGCCTTAGAAGCCCGCCTACAAGAACTTGAGAGCAAAGTAGCACCAGCACCCCAACAAATTGAACAGGACATTTTGGGCGAGAAACCCCAAGCAAGTCAGTTTCAAGATGCTTTTGAATATGCAGAAGCATTAGCTGAATGGAGTGCGGAAAAAGCATTAGTAGAACGTGATAAGCAAGAACAGCAACGCAAAGTCGAAATTGAACGCCAAGAAGTTATTAAATCTTGGACTAGTAAATTAGAAAAAGCCAAAGCTGAATTGCCTGATTTTGATGAAATGGTGGCATCTAGCAAAGTCCAAGTACGAGATGAAGTACGGGATGCGATCCTAGAGTCCGATGTAGGCCCTCAAATCCTATATCAATTAGCATCAGATGATGACCTTGCCCAACGTATCTCCTCTTTGCCAGTTAACAAAGCACTTAAGGAATTAGGGAAATTGGAAGTTCAGTTTGAGCGTAAAGAAGCCCCGGCTGAAGTCAAAAGCGAACCTGTTGCTCGTACTAAAGCACCAGCACCCATTAAGCCTCTCACCGCAGGCAAAGGTACAGGAGATGTTCTCATTGATGGAGATGGAGCATTTCATGGCACTTACGCCCAATGGAAAGCAGCACGACAGGCTAAACGGATACGCTGATAACCCAATTTATATTTAAAGGAAATAATCATGGCAAATAATTTGCTAACTATTTCTAAGATCACTAACGAAGCGTTAATGGTCTTGGAGAACGAATTAACATTTACTTCTGAAGTAGATCGTAACTACGATGACCAGTTCGCTGTAGTCGGTGGCAAGATCGGTAACACAGTAAACGTACGTAGACCAGGTCGTTTTATCGGTACAACTGGCCCAGCTCTGAACGTTGAAGATTTCAACGAAACTTCAGTTCCTGTAACCCTCAGCACTCAGTTCCACGTTGATACTCAATTCACCACGCAAGATTTGGCATTGAGCCTCGATATGTTCTCTGATCGTGTATTGAAGCCTGCTGTAGCTGCTATTGCTAACAAGATTGATCGTGATGGTTGCACACAAGCTGCTAACAACACAGCCAATATCGTTGGTGTAGCTGGTACGCCTCCAACTGGTTTGATTACTTACCTGACTGCTGCTGCTTACCTTGATTCTGAAGGCGCACCACGTGATGGCCGTCGTTCTTGCACAGTTGAACCATTTACCTCAGCTACTATCGTTGACAGCTTAAAAGGCCTATTTGTGCCACAAGAAGCTATTGGCGAGCAGTATCGTAAAGGTTTGATGGGTCGTGACTCTGCTGGTATGAATTGGAAGATGGATCAAAACATCGTTTCACATCAGTTTGGTAGCTTCTCTGGTTCTGCAACTGTTAACACAACTACCGCTACTGGTTTCTTGACATCTGGTTGGGCTTCTTCAAGCACCATCACTTTGACTTTGACCAATGGCGTGAGTTTGTTACAAGGTGACACATTCACCATCGCTGGTGTATATGCTGTTAACCCACAGAATCGTCAGGCTTATGGTTCAAACAAGCTGCGTAACTTTGTTGTTAATACTGCTGTTAGCGGTTCAGGTGGTACTATTTCTGTAAACGTAAGCCCAGCTATCATTACTGCTGGTCAGTTCCAGAACGTATCTATCCCTTCAACTAGCTCTACTGCTGCTGTTAGCTTCTTTAACCAGTCTGGTACAGTTTCCCCACAAAACATCATCATGCACCGCAATGCGTTTACTCTCGCAGTAGCCGACCTTGAGTTGCCAGAGGGTGTTCACTTTGCAGGTCGTGCAAGCGACAAGGAAATCGGTCTGTCAATGCGTGTAGTTCGTCAATACACCATTAACAATGACTCTATTCCTACTCGTTTAGACGTTCTGTATGGTTGGGCAAATTTGTATCCTGAACTCGCTTGCCGTGTTGCAGCTTAATTTAACTTAATTTAAAGGAAAATAATCATGGCAAATCCAGGCCCATCAACCACAGTAACAGCACACTATTTATTTAATGGTGACTCTACTGATGGCGTTTATATCGCAGCAAATAGCCCTTTGGCTTTCTTTGGCGCAACTCCAGTAACACAACCTACAGCCGTAGCTAACACAACTACTACTGCTGCTGGTTCTACAACTGCTGTTTATACCAATACCACCTTCCCAGGTGCATCAGGAAGCACAGCCTACACAATCGGTGACATCGTTACCGCATTGAAATCCTTAGGTCTATTGAAGTCGTAATATCGTAGTAATATGAGAAAACCCGCCCCTAAAAAGGTGGGTTTTTTCTTTTGTTTTCTTATATAATCGTTGTAGAATTACCACACTACCCCTTTGCAAAGGAAAATTTATGCCATCAACAACAATCGCTCGTGGAAATGCAATTTCTACGTTCTATATCGCCCCATCTATCACTCCAGCTCAAGTAGCAGCTTCTACTACTGCTGTGCAGACATTTAATGTCTCAGGTCTATTGACTACCGACTTTATCTCCACAGGTGGTTATATTGCCAATCAAACAGCCGGTATCTTTATTGCTGAAACTGATTGCTTAACCAATGGCGTTTTGACCATTCAGTTTGGTAACTGCTCAACCAGCGCAGCAACTCCTGCTGCTGGCGTATATGAGTTCCAAATCGTTCGTTTTGAAGGCCCAGCACCTGTTAACGCTGGTTAAGGATAAATTATGGCTAACGTATCAGCGTATCGTTTTGTAGGCCCTACAACGGCTATTAGCGTTAGTGGCACTTCTTCTACTTCTGTAACGATTACCCCTAACGGGAACGATCAAGCAAACTTTTGTGGCTTTTTAAATACTGGTTCTAGTCCTGTTGCTATTACGATTACTCCTGCCGTTGCAGGAACATCGACAACAGCACCAGCAGCCGTATTGCCATCAGGCGGGTCAAGCAGTCAGAGCTTTGTGTTGGGTGTAGCAATGTCCCAACCTACAGTTTTGGCAGTACCTCCAAGTTTTGCAATTACAGCGATTGGAACGAGTGGCACACTATATGTGTTGCCAATGGTTGACCAAAACTAATAAAGGCCAATTATGGCTGTCAATGATTCTGTAACGCAGAATTTACTGCCTGTTCAGGCTTATTTTGACCTACAAGGGAATTTTCAAACCTTTATAGGTCAGAATCAGCCTTTTTACGCTACTGTAAACCCTGTTCAATCAGGGTTAACCATTACCAACAGCACGATTGATAGCTCAATTATCGGTGGAACTACCCCTGCTGCTGGCACTTTTACTAGCATTACAACCACTACAGGCACAATTTCTACTAGCCCTAGTGGAAATACCGATATTACTAATAAACTGTATGTAGATACAGTCGCTCAAGGTCTTGGCCCAAAGCAAGCCTGTCAATGTGGCACATTAGCCAATATAACGCTCTCAGGGCTTCAAACGATTGATGGGTACACTACCCTAGCTGGTGATCGTGTTCTCGTTAAGAATCAGACTACACAGGCTAATAATGGCATTTATATTGCATCCGCAGGCGCATGGAGTCGTTCTGCCGATATGGATGTATGGTCAGAGGTTTCAGGTGCTTATACAGTCGTTTTAAATGGTTCTCAAGCTGAAACAGGTTGGGTATGTACCTCGCCCACAACAGGCACTATTGGCGTTACTGCAATTACTTGGGTGCAGTTCTCTACTGTAAACACTTATTATGCTGGCACAGGGTTAACCCTCAGTAGCAATACATTTAGCATTACCAATACAGGTGTTTCAGCTTCTACTTATGGCTCTGCTAGCGCAGTACCTGTCTTAACAACAAACGCTCAAGGTCAAGTTACTAGCGTTACAAACACTTCTATTGCGATTGCCAATACTCAAGTTAGCGGTCTTGGCACAATGTCAACGCAAAATGCAAATAGCGTAGCAATTACAGGAGGGTCAATCAATGGCACTACTATTGGCGGTTCTTCTGCTGCCGCAATTACTGGTACTACTATTACTGCTACTTCTTCTTTTAGTGGATCAGGTAGCGGGCTTACCGGGACAGCATCAGGACTGAGCATTGGTGGAAATGCTGCGACTGCAACATACGCTACAACCGCAGGATCGGCTTCTACCGCTACAACCGCTACGACTGCTACAAACCTAGCGGGGGGTTCTGCTGGAGCGTTGCCTTATCAAACATCAAGCGGTTCTACGACTTTCTTATCGGCAGGCTCAAATGGGCAATATTTAACCCTTTCTAGCGGTGTTCCTGTTTGGACTTCATTACCTTCAAATGTCAGCTCATTTAGCGCAGGAACAACAGGATTTACCCCATCTACAAGCACAACAGGCGCAGTTACCTTATCTGGCACATTAAATGTAGCCAATGGTGGCACAGGCGTAACAAGCTCAAGCGGTGCAAATAGCGTTGTTTTGCGTGATGCCAACGGAAATATTACGACTAACTGTTTATTTGAAGGTTTTACTAGCCAAGCCGCAAGTGGCACAACAATTACATTAACTGCTGCATCGCCACAAAATTTATTAATTACAGGTTCAGGCGGTCAAACAATTAAACTGCCTAATGCAACCACTTTGCCTAGTGGCGCAACATTTGCTTTTAATAACAATCAATCATCAGGCGCAATTACTGTAATAAATAATTCATCTACCACGATTGCAACGATTCAAGCTGGTGGATACGTAACGATTGTATTGCTTGATAATTCACTTGCAGCAGGCACTTGGGATCGTCATGATTCCACTCCTTCTAATGTATCTTGGTCAACTAACACATTAGATTATCCTGGCTCAATCACTTCTGCGACATGGAATGGCTCAACTATTGCCTACAATAGAGGCGGTACAGGTCAATCATCAGCTTTTGTAGCGGGTGGAATTGCCTATGGAGCATCAACCACAGCTTTAGCAATCAGCGCAGCAGGAACAACAGGTCAAGTATTAACATCAGGTGGCACAGGCGCACCTACATGGTCAACCCCAACCGCTTATGCGACTGTAACCGATGACACCACTACAAATGGCACTCGTTATCCTTTGTTTGCAAACCAAACAAGCGGAAACTTGGCAACAGAATATACAAGCTCTACTAAACTGCAATATAACCCTTCTACTGGGGTATTTACTGCTACCAGCTTTAGTGGCGCAGGAACAGGTTTAACAGGGACAGCTTCTAGTCTTTCGATTGGCGGTAACGCAGCGACAGCAACAAGCGCAACATCAGCGACAACTTCAACAAATCTAGCTGGTGGCTTAGCAGGATACTTGCCTTATCAATCTGCCGTAAATACAACGACTTTCCTCGCCCCTGGCACAAACGGCTATATCCTGACTTTATCAAGCGGATTACCAACATGGGCTGCTGCTCCTGCAACTGGGGTTACGATTACAGACGATACAAGCTCTGCTACTGCGTATTATCCCCTATTTGCAAGGGTTACAAGCGGTACAGCAACGACTGAATACACTAGCTCCACTAAGCTCAATTACACGCCAAGCACAGGTCTTTTGGCTGCTACATCATTTAGCGGTGCTGGTACAGGATTGACAGGAACTGCTTCAAGCCTATCTATTGGTGGCAATGCAGCAACAGCGACTTCTGCTACTACAGCTACTAATATTGCTGGTGGCACAAACTTACAAATTCCATATCAAACAGGTGCTGGTGCAACATCATTTATTACTGCACCGACCATTGCAAGCACATATCTGCAATATAACGGCACAGGATTTGTATGGGCTACGGCAGCTAGTGGTGGTGTAACTTCTGTTCTCGGAACTGCGCCTATTAACGTATCTACCACTTTAGGCGTTGCTACTGTCAGCATTACTCAAGCAACTACATCAACTAATGGTTATTTAAGTTCTACGGATTGGAATACATTTAACAATAAACAGCCTGCTGGAACATATATTAATTCCGTTTCAGGCACAACTAATCAGATTACTGCTTCTACTACTACAGGTGCGGTTACTCTTAGTTTGCCAACTAGCATAACAACTGGTCAATATATTGCCAATCAATCCATTTCAGGGTCAGCAACTCAAGGTGCTTTTGCTTATGGAACTTTAAATGCTTCTGATACTGGAATATTTGCTTCTTACCAAACTTCTATTGCTGGCTATGCCTACATGGCATTGCAAAATACTAGCAGTAATGCCACCGCTACTACGGATATTGCCTTATATAACGATACTGCTTCCTTAGGCAAATATATTGATATTGGTATTAATTCAAGCGCATTTACAGGAACAGGCAACTTTAGCCTTGCAAATGCTGGTTATATTTATACAAATGGCGGTGATTTAGCACTCGGAACTTACAGCGCTAATGGTATTCATTTTATTGTAAATAATGGCGCTTCTGATGCCATGACTATTAGTTCTACTGGTGTTGTTTCATTGGGAACAGCGCTTGCAGTTGGTTCTGGTGGTACAGGTTCGACAACTTTAACTGCCAATAACGTGCTTTTAGGCAATGGAACTTCTGCTTTACAAGTAGTTGCTCCTGGCACATCAGGTAATGTCTTGACCTCTAACGGCACGACTTGGGTATCTTCTGCGCCTGGTGCAAGCGGTGCAACAGTTACTTCTACGACCTCGACTGGGCCATATTACATAGTCGGATCATCTGCGACAAGTGGCTCATTATCGACAGCTTATGTAAATACAGGTATTAGTTACAATGCTTCAACAGGCGATACAACTACACCGCAAGTTGTTGCCAGCAATGGTATTTTTGTTAATAACTTAACTGTAGGTGCAACTTACTCAATACCAAGCGGTTATAGCGCACATTCTGTTGGCCCTGTAACAGTCGCATCAGGTAGATCAGTAACAGTTCCTAGCGGTAGTCGCTGGGTAATTTTGTAAGGATAAACAATGAGTTCAATGGTTCTTTCAGGCGATACAAGCGGTACAGTTACAGTTACAGTTCCAGCCGTAGCTGGTACAAATACAGTTACGATTCCTGCATCTACTGGGACAGTTTTAACTACATCAACTACTGGTGTATGTCAGGCTTGGTGTAATTATAATGGCTCTACACAAACTATTCGTGCTTCTTATAATATAAGTTCAGTTACTAGAAATGGTGCTGGAGACTATTCTTTTAATTTTACTAATGCTATGACAGACGCAAACTATAGTTGGTCTGTAAGCGGTCAATATGCAAGCAATCTTATGGCAGTAAATAATACCGCAGTTTCTTCATCTTCTATTAGATTTATAACAGGTTGGACTGGGCTTCAATCGCCAACAGATTACAATTATGTAACATTGGCAATATTTCGTTAATTAAAGGTTAAATAATGGCACAAGTAATTATTTACGCACAAAATGGTCAAGTAGCTGTTTGCATACCAACAGGTGAATTACCTATTGAACAAGTATTAATTAAAGATTGTCCTACTGGCGCAATTATTGTTGATGATAGCGAACTTCCTAAAGATAACTTTGATGCTTGGGAATTAGTAAATGGCAAAGTCGTGATTAATGAAACTAAAAAACAAGCCATTATTGATGCACAACAAGCACCAATTATTGCCAAAGAATCTGCAATAGCTAAATTATCAGCCATTGGCTTAACTGCCGATGAAATTAAAGCATTAACAGGATTAGCATAATGGCATACGGAACAGTCAATGCTGATGTAATCGGCACAAGTGTAGCTGGCTCTAATCTAGGAGCTGGTAATGCTTCTATTATGAAGAACCGCATTATTAATGGTGCGATGGTTATTGACCAAAGAAATAATGGTAGTAGTGTTACACCAACAGTAGACAATACTTATACACTTGATAGATGGTCTACAGGTCTTTCACAAGCATCTAAATTTAGCGTACAGCAAAATGCTGGTTCAGTTACGCCACCAATAGGGTTTAGTAATTATCTAGGAGTAACATCTTTAGCGGCAACATCATTAGGTGCTGGCGATTATTTTCTTTTAAAGTACACGATTGAAGGTTTTAATACATCTGACCTACAATTTGGAACGGCAAATGCTAAAACTATAACTTTGTCGTTTCAAGTGTATTCAAGCCTGACTGGAACTTTTGGAGGCGCATTACAAAATGGCGCACAAAATAGAAGTTATCCATTTAGTTATTCAATTCCTGTGGCAAACACATGGACAACCATTTCAGTAACGATTGCTGGCGATACATCAGGAACTTGGGTAGGGGCAACAAACGGAAAAGGTTTAAGCGTTTGGTATGGTCTTGGAACTGGCTCTACTTATAGCGGGACTGCTGGAGCATGGGCAACTGGAACATACTTTGCACCCACAGGCGCAACATCCGTAGTAGGAACAAACGGAGCAACCTTCTACATTACAGGCGTTCAACTAGAAGTAGGAAGCATTGCTACTGGATTTGAGTATCGTCAGTATGGGCAAGAGTTAGCTTTGTGTCAGCGTTATTATGAAAATATGGGTTCTTGTTATATCGCAAATAGTTCAAATAACTATGGCTCTTTAATATATAAAGTATCAAAAAGAGCAACACCAACAATAACATCATCTTCTTCAGGATTTGCGTCACAGGGTTCAATTACAACAGAAGGAGCTTGGTGGGTTTATACAACTTCTCAAGGCAACTCAACAATTACTGTAAGTGCGGAACTTTAAAATGTATAAACAATGTCTAAATAAAGATTCAACAATAAACACAAATGTAATTTTGCGTATTGCAGATAATGCGGTAATTCCTATGGATGAAGCCAACACAGACTACCAAGCCTTTTTGTTGTGGAAGTCCGAAGGTAACGAACCTTTGCCAGCAGACGAATAATGGGTAAACCACTTAACAACCTTCAAGGTTTTCAATTTGGTTCTTTGACTGTATTACAGTTAGGGAAGTCAAACGGCAATGGTGCGATTTGGCTATGCCAATGCAAGTGCGGAACTCAAAAAGAGATTCGTGCTTCCGATATGGTTGAAGGTAAAGTTAATTCTTGTGGTTGTGAACATCGTCAAAGAATCGCCAAAGCTAATGTAACTCATGGCATGAAGCACACAAGAACTTATAGGTTATGGGGTGCAATGAAAAGCCGTTGCAATCGCATCAATCAAGATTATTCTTGTCGTGGCATTACTTATGATGAAAGCTGGGAATCTTTTGAGAACTTTTTAGCTGATATGGGCGAAGTACCTTATGGATTAAGTCTTGACCGCATAAACCCTAATGGCAATTATGAGAAATCAAACTGCCGTTGGGCCACACAAGAACAACAGGCAAACAATAAGCGTTCTAGCATATTCATTGAATATAATGGTAAAAAACAAACTGTGTCCCAATGGGCAAAGGAATTAAATATGAATCATCACACATTAAGAGGTCGGCTAAAGAAGGGTTTATCGGCTGAACAGGTTTTAACACCATTACCAGCCGATGAGGTTAAAGCATCATGACATTTATAATTGATGGAACAGCAGGGGCTACATTCCCTAATGGTACTAATCCACAAGCTGCACCTAGTAAAGTGTTGCAAGTGGTTCAGGGAACTTACAATTTATCTTCATCAACTACTGGTACAAGTTATGTGGCAAGTGGTCTAACTGCATCAATTACACCATTATTTTCTACAAGTAAAATTTTAATAATTACATCAAGTTCAATTACAAATTCTTCTGCTGGTTCAGGCGGAACAAATTTAACTATTTATAGAAACTCTACAAATCTTGGTGGTGGTACGGCAACAGCTTTAGCTGATTATCTTGTTAATAGTGGCACATCTTCTTTATGGGTTCCTTGTAGCATAATTTATTTAGATTCTCCTACTACAACATCTTCTACAACTTACACTTTATATTATTCAGTTTCAGGGGCTGGTACGGCTTATGCAACAATAAATCAAACTTTATCTACAATAACTTTAATGGAGATTGCACAATGATTGATATTCATGACGCAATTTATGCACTTAATCCATCCATTGTTACTATTCGTGGCGATGTAGCTTATGACAAAGATGAGAAAGAAGTCGCTTATGATATGGCGCAAGCAAAAGCTAAATTGGTAGAACTACAAGCAGCCGAAACAAAAGCAGAACAAGATGCCATAGCTGCAAAGGCTTCTGCACTAGCTAAACTAACAGCATTAGGACTAACTCAAGCTGAAGTAACAGCATTAATAGGATAAATATGAACTATCAATGGAAAATATTAGAAGTTTTTGCTCAAGATGAAGTGATTACAGGAGCAAGATATCACCTAATCGGTACAGAAGATGACCTATCAGTAGAAACTGAAGGTAATTGGTATTTTGATTGCCCTACTGCAAAAGTGCCATTTTTAGAAGTTACTGAAGAAATGATTATTGGCTGGATCGAAGCTGATGCCGTTAAAGATGGTGACAACCATATTAAAAAGGGTGTCGAAAATCAGATAAAAGCGTTAAAATCACATAAACCTGTACCAGCACCCTGGATGCCACAAGTATTCAAACCTGAGATTTAAGCCATGACCACACCTTATGACATCGTTTCTAGAGCATTAAAAGACATCGGAGCATTAGAGGCTGGCGAAACTCCTACCGCAGATGCTGCTCAAGATGCGTTTGATATGCTCAATGACTTGGTAGATCAATGGTCAAACGAAGAAATGATGGTCTATTACAAGAATGAGATCGTCTTTCCTATTGTTTCAGGTCAAACTCAATACACAATCGGCCCAGGTGGTCAAATTGGCGCAATCATTACAGGCTCAATTTCAGGCACTACCTTAACAGTTACAGGCATTAGCTCAGGGGCTATTAACGTAGGGCAAACCCTTAGCGGTACAGGTATTACTGCGGGAACTAAGATTGTAGCTATGCTTACAGGCGCAGGAAACAATGTCAATGAAGCTGGCACATATCGTTTAAATATCAGTCAAACAGTATCGTCTGAAACGATTAATCTTTACTATCAACGCCCATTATCAATAGATTCTGCCTTTGTACGGATTAATACCAATTCTAATGGCGTACCTATCGTCAATGGTGGATTGGACTACCCAATCGCTGTTTTAGCGGTAGAAGAATACGAAATGATTGGTTTAAAGACTTTGAATGGCCCTTGGCCTAAAGCTCTTTATTATCAGCCTAGCGAAACACTTGGAAATATTTATGTATGGCCTAACCCTGCACAGGGCGAAATGCACATATTCACAGACAATCTATTTCAAAACTATACCAATCTTAACGATACTGTAATCCTGCCACAGGGCTACACAATGGCTCTCAGATGGTGTTTAGCCGAGCGATTGATGCCTATGTATGGTAAAGCCAATCCAACGCAAATACAGATGATTAATGCCTACGCTGCTCAAGCTAAAGCTACAGTTAAACGGATCAATATGAAGCCAGTTCAATCTGCTCGTTTTGCCGATGCAATGTTGGCTTCTCGCCAAAAGGACGCTGGATGGATCCTCAGCGGTGGATTCTTTAGATAATGGCTGATTTTGGCTTCGTAGGAGCAGCCTACACAGCACCTTCTATTTACCAAGATGCCCAAGAGTGCATCAATTTTCGCCCTGAAGTCGATCCTACAAAAGGTCAAGGAGCAAGAGGGGTAGTCGCTTTATATCCTACGCCTGGTCTTACAAACGTAGTTACTCTACAAAATGCTCAAGTTGTTCGTGGCATGAGAACAGTTAGCGGTGGTAATTACATGGTTGCGGTCTGTGGCCCTTATGTTTATGTCATGGATTCGACATACACAGCGACAATCGTAGGACAGCTAAATAGCTCAAGCGGTCAAGTCGGAATTACAGATAACGGCTTAAACGTCTATATCGTTGACGGCTCTTATCGCTACACATGGCGTATTTCTCAGCCTGCTTCTGCTGTATTTCAAGGCACAATTTCAGGAACGACTCTGACTGTTACTCGTTTTATCTCAGGCACAATCGCTGCGGGTCAGTCTTTGTTTGGTGTAGGAATTACAGGCGAAACAGTTATTGTTAGCGGGTCAGGCTCAACTTGGACTTTAAATCAGTCTAATACAATTTCTACTGCTATTCAGATGAACTCTGCATCAGTCGCAGGAGTCATTACAGCCAGCATATCTGGCACGACTTTGACAGTAACAGGAGTATCTAGCGGAACAATTTACCCAGGTCAAACCATTACAGGTACTGGAGTGACTGCAAACACGATTATTACGGCTTTGGGAAGCGGAACAGTATTGTCTGCTTCTATTGCTACTGCGGGTTCAGGATATGCTGTAAACGATACTGTGACAGTTTTAGGAGGTGTTTATGGCAATAGTCCAGCTACCTTTACTGTTACCTCAGTAAGCTCAGGTGCAGTCACAGGATTGTCATTAACTTATTCTGGTCAATATACCTCTACCCCATCAAATAACGTATCTACATCCACAAGCGGATCTGGCACAGGGTTAACCCTAACATTGACTTTTGGATCAGGCACAGGCGGTACTGGTACTTATGTAATCAGCACCAGTCAAACTGTTGGCTCTGAAACTATGTATCTGCTGAACTTTAGCGTATTGCCTAGCTCAGATGGTGCTTTTCAAGGAGCAGACGTAGTCGATATTGTAGATAACTATTTTATTTACAATAAACCTAATTCACAACAATGGGCTGCTTCTAATCTGTTAAGCCCAATTACTTATGGCTTGTCTTATGCTTCTAAGTTCACAGGCCCTGATAATCTTGTTTCTATTATTGCCGATCACGGGCAAGTTTATTTATTGGGCGAAACAACTTCAGAAGTCTGGTCTGATGCAGGCACATTCCCATTTGCTTTTCAAAGAATCCCTGGCTCATCTAGCCAACATGGTATCGCTGCTAAGTTCTCTGTAGCTCGTTTAGGCAATTCTTTTGCTTATTTAGCTAGAAATAATCGTGGGCAGTCTGAAATCGTAATGATGAATGGTTATTTTCCACAAAGAATTTCAACCCATGCAGTAGAAAATACGCTAGTTAATCAAACTGTCAGCGATGCCGTTGCTTATACTTATCAGCTAGAAGGGCATGAGTGCTATGTCATTACATTCCCAAGCCTAGATTTAACTTGGGTTTATGACATCTCTACAGGTCTATGGCATAAGTGGTTATGGGTAGATAATCAGAATAACTACCACCGCCATCGCTCTAATTGCGCTGCTTTGTTTCAAGGTGTCGTTCTCGTAGGCGATTGGCAAAATGGTCAAATTTATAAGTTAGACCCTAATAATTACACCGATAATGGCGATGAAATCCGCAGATTGCGTAGATGCCCACACCTTGTCACAGACTTGCAACGTCAATATTTTGACGAGTTTCAGATTCAATTCCAGCCTGGCGTTGGTTTAGAAGGAATTACAAACCCACCTTTGAACGCAGAAACAGTTGGTGCAAACCCACAAGCTATGCTTAGATGGTCAAACGATGGTGGTTCTACCTACTCAAACGAGCATTGGTCAGATATTGGTCAAGTCGGTAAATACAAAAATCGTATTATTTGGCGCAGATTAGGCATGGCAAGGGATCGCATATTTGAAGTCGTTGTGACTGACCCAGTCTTTGCTTGTATTATTTCAGCCAACTTAAAAGCCAGCGAAGGGGATAATTAATGGCAAATATTCTGTTTGGGCAAAGTCAGGGTAATCAATACCCTGTTACGCCTTTAATCGATGACAATACCAAAATGCCCACTCGGGCGTGGCAACAATGGTTTTTAAACTTATTAAACTTTTCTAGTTCAGCAACAGCAACAAAGGGGACAGCTACATTACCATCAAATCCAGCAGGATTTATGAATGTAACTGTTGGGGGAAAACAATATAAAGTGCCTTATTACAATGTCTAATTTTGCTGAACAATTTGCTGCTAATGAAGGTAAATGGGCTTTTGACCCACAAACTAAGCATAATTTTTCAGATGGTTTATATGCCAAAGAAATGACTATGCCTTATGGATATGTGGCTTATTCTCATTCTCACCCCTATTCACACCTTAGCATATTGGCAAAAGGGCGTGTAATTGTGCGTACAGACAGTTATAATCAAGAATATGTAGCTCCAGCTTGTATAAATATAGAAGCCAACACATACCATCAAATAGAGTCTTTGGAAGATTGCGTATGGTTCTGTATTCACGCAACTGATGAAACAGACGAAAACAAAATTGATGAAGTTTTAATTGGTAAAAATGAGCAAAATTAAGCTAATTTCACAAGGTGCAAACGTAGCCCCAATACATTGGGCTATTTTGGATCACCCTGAGTTATGGAATCAGCATAATTCTAGAACTAAAGATGAATCTAGTCCTCATTACGAATTAGATGACATTTGGCCTCGTTTTGGCGAAGTTGAATATGCTGACAATGGTTTACCGCACGATTCTAAATGGTATCCATCTGCTGATATTTTAGGTATAAAGCCTATTGTTTACGATCTTTTTAGGGCTGTAGAGGGCGTTGAGCTGGGAGGAGTATTAATTACTCGAATACCCGCTGGGAAAGAGTGCAAACCTCATACAGATCCAGGTTGGCACGCTAGGCGTTATCAAAAGTTTGGAGTGCAAATCACAAGCGCACCTGGACAAAAGTTCTGTTTTGATGAAGAAGAATTAGAAACCAAGCCAGGAGATGTATTTTGGTTTGATAATCAATTTACCCATTGGGTAGTTAATCCAACACCATACGAAAGAATTACAATGATCGTATGTATTCGTAAGGAGCAATAATATGCCATGGGCAGCCGCAGCCGCAGCAACAGCAGTAGTAGCTAGTTCTGTAATTCAGGGAGATGCAGCGCAAAGCGCAGCACAAACCCAAGCTAATGCACAAACACAAGCAGCCAATACGCAATCACAAGCTGCATTACAACAACAGCAAAATTTATTAGCTGCTGGTAAACAAGCGGCTGCTCAATTTACGCCTTATGCCAATACAGGTCAAACTTATCTAAATTCATTAAATCAAAATGCGGGTTATTTTAATAATCAGTTTAGTAATCAAGATTTAAATGCTAATTTAGCTCCTAATTATTCATTTATTTTAGGACAAGGGCAACAAGCAACAAATCAAATGTCCAATGCTACGGGTGGTTACAATAGTGGAAATGCAGCAAAAGCATTAGAAGATTACACTCAAAATTATGCTTCAAATGCTTATCAAAACGCATTTAATAATTATCAAACGCAACGTGGCAATATTTTAGCTGCTAATCTTTCTGGAGCAAATATAGGACTTGCTGGAGCAACAGGATCAGCAAATGCTACGCTTGGAACATCTACAAATATTGCAAACTTAGGTATTGGCGCAGCAAATGCACAAGCAGCAGGAATTACAGGTTCTGCGGCATCTCAAGCATCAGGAATTATTGGGGCATCAAACGCTTATGGTGGTGCAATAAATAATTTAGGTGGTATTGGTTATTCTGCATTACAAAGCATGAATACACCAACTAACAATGGCGGTAGTTATAGTGATTTTGGAGTTGGCGCAAATCAAGCAGGAAATACTGGATTTACTCCAACGGCAGGCAATTCGTTTACTTTTAGCACAGGCGGTTAATTATGCCAATTTCAACTAGCGGATTATCTGTACCCCAACTTGGTCAACAGCTTGAAACAAGTATGTATGGAAATGTTACTCCTACAAAGCAAGAGCTTCCTAAAGGAATGACTATTGGGGATATGCTTGATATTTCTAAAAAATCTTTAGATTTAAGAAAAGCAAAAGAAACATATCAACCTGAAATTGATTACATTAAAGCAAATGCTCAACAAGCACAGGCTCAAAATGCTCAAGAACAACTTAAAAATGTTAGATCGCACGTAAACTATTTAACAAGTCAAAGTGCTGATTTGCTTAAAGAAGAAGAATTAAGCCCATTAAAAATTGCTCAAAGATATACTGATATTAATAAAAATGCGCCAGGTGGTGAAGATCCACGAGCATTACAACAAGTATTAATGGGTATGCCCCAGCCAATGCAAGGCGAAACTAAAGAAATGTATCAAACAAGACTACGTAGTTTTGTTACTTCAAATATGGGTAAAGGTTTAGATAATCTTGCTCAATTTGAAAAAATGTTCCCTTCAACACAACAAGTAAATACGGGCGGTCAAATTGTAACAACGGCTACTGGAAATCCAGATATTGCTGTAAATACACCAGGTGTGCCTACTGGCCCTTATATTCAAAATACTCTTGCTCCTACTGTTGCTACATCACCTACAGGTGGCCCAATGGCCTTTGGTGGCGGTGGAACTCCACAAGTAGGAAATTTAAACAATAGACCTGTTGGAGTTCAAGTAGCTCCCGCAGGTGGTGGAGCAACCGCTACAGGTATGCAACAAAATTCACCATCAGGACAAGTTGCACCAAAAACTGGGGTTACATCGCAATCTATGAGCCAACCTAAAGGTGGTTCTGCAATTCCTTATATTCCAGGAGAGCCGTATGATGCGTTTAGAGTTCGTGCAGCAGATGTTGCAAAAATGCCTCGAGCTGCTTCTGAAGCATTAAATGTAACTAATGCAGACTCTATTCCTAATGCTCGTTATACCAACGAAAAAATACAAAAAATGTTGGACAACCCTAATTTGAATATTGGCCCTATTGCTGATGCGATTGCAAAACAAACTGGTGGTATTGGTTTAAGCGCAGAACAACAAGAAATTATGAAGTATCTTGAGCAACGTATTCGTATGGAATCTGCTAGAACCAATCAAGATCAAACATCGCAGAGAACAGCTTTTGGTTCTTTTGGAACTCAAAAAGGCGCATTGCGTGAAATTCTTTATAAAGACAATGGAAGTCTTGCTGGTCAAGAACTGTATCAGCGTGGAATTTTAAATCATGCTGGCGATATTAATAAACCCAATTTGCAATCTGTAAATCAATTTAATAATGATTATGCAAAATTGGCAGAACCAAAAGTAGTTCATTTAATGGGTGTTATTGGTGATAAATCAATTAAAGATTTAACAAAATCAGATAAACAACATTTAGCAAAAGAATTTGCTGGATTATCAAGCGCACAAATTCAAGAGCTAATGGATAAACGGCAAAAACTAATTGATCTAGTAGGTAAATAATGGGAATTACTGCTCAAGATTTAGCTGATATTGTCAAAGGTGGCAAAGTTGAAGAAGCTGCTCCATCATTTTCTGCTAAAGATTTATCTGACATTATCAGTTCAACAGAACCACCATCTACTCGTGATTGGTCTGATGTTCCAATTCAGGCAATAACTAACATTCCTAAAAGTGGTTATGAATTTGGTAAAAACATTTATGAAGCAGTAACTCATCCATTAAGAACTGCTGGCGGTATTATGGATTTGGCTGCTGGAACTTTGCATAACATTACGCCTAAACATATTGCAGAATGGATTGATAAAGCAGACTACAATCCAGATGCAACTGAAAGAGCCATTCAAACAGCAAACGCTGTAGGTCATTTATACAAGCATCGTTATACAACAAGTGAAGGATTCAAAGAGGCTTTGGCTACTGACCCTGTAGGCGTAGCTAGTGACATTGCAACACTAATGTCTGGTGGATCAACATTAGCAAGCAAGGTTGGAGCAGTAGAAAAAGCAACGAATTTAGCAAAAAGTGCTGGTGTTCCAGAAAAAGCGATTGAAACTGCTGGAAAGGTTACAGAAAATTTAAATCCTGTAACAGCTACAGGTAATGTTATTGCAACTGTTGGAAAGCCATTATTAGGCTCATTGACAGGTGTTGGATCAGAAAATATTTCCAATGCAGCTAAAGCTGGTTTTGCAGGCGATAAATCTTTTGTAAATCAAATGCGTGGTAATGCGCCCATGAATGCACCATTAGATGCTGCTAGAGCTAATTTAGCAACTTTGCATCAAAATAGAGGAAGTGCTTATCGTTCAGGGATGACAGACATTACAGGCGATAAATCTGTGTTGAGCTTTAATGATATTGATTCAGCTTTGCAAAAAGCAAAAGATTCTATTTCATTTAAAGGTAAAGCAAAAGATGACATTGCTTTACAAAATCTTGATGATTTATCTAAAGAAATAAATGCATGGAGAAATTTAAACCCTGCTGAATATCATACTCCTGAAGGTTTAGATGCTTTAAAACAAAGAATTGGTGCAATTACAAATCGCATCCCTTATGAAGAAGCTAATTCAAATAGAATTGGTGGCGATGTTTACAATGCAGTTAAGGATACTATTTCTGCACAAGCACCTAAATATGCTGAAGTAATGAAAGATTACCACGAAGCATCTGACACAATCAAAGAAATTGAAAAAGCATTATCTCTTGGCAATAAAGCATCTGCTGATACTGCTATGCGTAAATTGCAAAGTATTACTAGAAACAATGTATCCACAAATTATGGCCAACGTTTAAATCTTGCACAACAATTAGAGCAAGAAGGTGGAAGACCATTTATTAATGCTTTATCTGGTCAAGCCATGAGTTCACCAACTGCTAGAGGATTGGCAGGAACAGTTGAAAATGCTTCTACTTTAGCTGGCTTAGTAAATCCTGCTTTTTGGGCAGCAATTCCATTCCAAACTCCAAGAATTGTTGGAGAAGGTTTGTATGCTGGTGGCAGAGGCGCAAAAGCAATTTCTAAATTATCTAAAAAAACAGGCATTGGTCAGGGCAAAGCTAACACTATTGCTGACATATTACAAAATGTAAATAAAGCACAAGAGGAACAATAATGGCATCAGTTCTACTATCATCCGTTGGCATAGGTCAACAATACTTTGATAACAATGGAGTACCACTTTCAGGTGGTCTTATCTATACTTATCAAGCTGGTTCATCTACACCTTTAGCTACTTATACTGACAATGGTGGAACAACTGCTAATGCCAATCCTATCGTATTAGATAGTTCAGGTCGTGTTCCTAATGAAATTTGGTTGTTACAAGGCTATAGCTATAAATTTATTATTCAAAACGCATCAGGCACAAGTTTAATTACCCTTGATAATCTCTATGGTATTTTGCAAAATGCCCCTGCTGTATCTAATACAGTTCCAAGCGGTTTAATTGCTATTTGGTCAGGATCTACAGGTTCTATTCCTAGTGGATGGTTATTATGTAATGGTGCAAATGGCACACCTGACTTGCGTAATTCTTTTGTATTGGGCGCAGGCAATACCTACGCTGTAGGAGCTACTGGCGGTTCTACTGATGCTATTGTAGTAAGCCATACCCACGCTGCGACTTCTACATCTACTGTTAGCGATCCAGGTCACTATCATACAGTTCCAATGCAGAATGGTTATGTCACTTATGGTGGTGGCCCAGGAATTACAGGTTCTGGAATTAATTACCCTACTAATGCTGCATATACTGGTATTTCTGTAGCAACTACAACAACTAACGCAACTGCTGGTGTAAGCGGATCAGGCGCAAATATGCCTCCTTATTACGCTTTGGCTTATATTATGAAAAGTTAGCAAAATCTAGTTTATAATATGGCGTATGACAAATGATAAATATTACGAAGAAAACTGCCCTACTTGCAATACGCCAATGCGTAGGCGAAAGCGTGATCTTGGCAAAGACTGTCGTAGATGTCTTATGCGTAAAGTTGGTTTGGCACATGGAGAAAAAAGACGAGCTAATCCAGTTGGCAAAACACAAAGCGAACATGATAAAAATTCTCGCCAAAGACGTTTTGAAAAAAATCCTTTTGAATTTAGGCTTAAAAGAACTTTGCAAAATTGTAAAAGCAGAGCAAAAAGATTTAATTTACCACTTACAATTACTTTGCAGGATTTAATTGATATGTTTCCTGCTGATAACTTATGCCCAGTTTTAAAAGTTCCTTTTGTATGGGGAACTAAAAATGATAAAGATTTATCTCCATCATTGGATAGAATGATTCCTGAATTGGGATATGTTAAAGGTAATATCAAGTTTATTTCTTACAAGGCAAATCGCATTAAAAATGATTCAACTGTGGAAATATTAGAAAATTTAATTAAATATATGAAGTCGTAATTATGGTTGAGATTGATCCAGTTAAAGTCGGTGTAATGTGGCAAAAGGTTGAGGCTATGGAGCGTGAAATGAACGAAATGCGCCATGACATCAAAACTCTTTTAGCTATGGCAGAGCGTTCTAAAGGTTCTTTATGGGCTTTAATGGGAGTAGCATCTGTAGTCGGTGGTTTTATTACTATTGTTGTTGACGTATTTTTAAACAAAAAATGAACGAAATCTTTACCCATATTTTGACTGGCAAAGACAATCAGACCCATGACATTGCTCGTTGGGCGTGGATGCTTGGTTTTTTTGTGGTGGCTGGTTCGGCAATTTATTTAATCTACGCAGGGCATGAAATTAGCCTTACTGAACTTGCTGGTGCTTTGGGCATCGTATCAGGCTCAGGAGCTGCTGCGGTAGCTGGTAAACACATGAGTGGTGCAGAGCCACAATGAGCTTTTTACTTAAATTGATTGGTGGTTTTGGTGGACAAGTTTACCTATATATTGCTCTTATATTCGGTGGGTTTAGTGCTGGCTATTATGTGGAGCATTTGCGCTTTGTGGATTACAAACAAGAAGTCCAAATTGCTGGAGAAAAACAACAGGCTGAAACGGCAGCAAAAATTAAGGAACAGGAATTAATTAATGAAAACATTAAGCAAACTTACGAAGCTCGCCTTACTAATATCCATACTTTTTATAGCGGGATGCTCGACTCTCGTTCCAGTATCGTGTCCTCCAGCGACCCCAACGCCACCATCACAATTAATGGTCAAACCCATAACGTATTACTTGTTGCCGAGCAATGCGCCCAAACAACCGAACAATTAATGACCCTGCAAGACTGGGTTAATCAACAAGTTAATTTAAAATGAATAACGAACAATTAGCTTCTTGGGTAACTTTAATAGCTACATTTACTTTATGTGTAACTGTATTGGCTATGGTTACTGTGTTTATGTTTGGATTCTTTGATCCTCAGGTAGATAACAATAAACTATTTGAAATAGTTGGCCCTGCATTTCAAACCATCGTTGGTGGTTTTATTGGTTTAATTACAGGCATAAAAATAGGATCAGATAGTGCAAAATAATTTTCAAAAGTGCCTTGACCTTGTATTGAAGTCAGAAGGCGGTTGGGTAAATAATCCAGCAGACCCTGGCGGTGAAACTAATCTTGGCGTAACTAAAAAAGTCTGGGAAGAATGGGTCGGGCATGAAGTTAAGACTATGAAAGGTCTAACCCCTGCCGATGTAGCTCCTATGTATCAGGCTAAGTATTGGATGGCTTGCTATGCAAACCAATTACCTGTGGGCGTGGATTATATGGCGTTTGATATGGCGGTCAATGCAGGCCCTGGCAGAGCCGTAAAGCTCTTACAAGAAGCTATGGGCTGTGTTCCTGATGGGGTGATTGGCCCACGCACTATGCAGTTGATTGCCCAAAAAGACCCTAAAGACGTAGTCCAAGCGTATAGTGATCGCAAGACTAGCTTTTATGAATCATTACCTACCTTTGGCACTTTTGGCAAAGGGTGGTTAAAAAGAGTAGAAGATGTAAAATTTAACGCATTAAATATGATCGGAGAAACACTATGACCAACTTCAAAATCGAAGGTAAGACACACGAGTCCCCAAAAGGCCACTATGTAAAAGAATCCCCTCATCGCATCGAGAAGGAAGTAGAACGTCTTGAGCGTAAGCTGGATAAACATATTGCTTTGCCTATGGAAAAAGCGCATCACGCTGAACATGGATCGAGCCAAAAGGAAGCTCCATTACCAAATATGCGAAAGTATTAAAATACATCTGTAAGATTGGCAATTTTGAACATGGTAATCGGGACATCGTAAAACATCTCCCCTTTACCAACATATCGATTATGGACTTCTACCAATGGGCAATCTTTTATCAAGTCTGCTTTCAGGTAATAAGCACGATGTAAGTCCTGAGTTAAGGCAAAAAATAGAGTCGGCAGACCTTCCTGAAATAGTTTTTCTTTGCGCTGCCCTACGTGAATACTACGATGTAGATCAAAACCTGGTTGACGAACTTCTACCTCAAGCGCACCAACTGGAGAACCTGATCGAAAGCAGATTAAGTCAACTCCATAGCGATTAGGGTTTTCCCGCACCTCATAGCCCTTTTTCATCTGCATCCAAGTCGATACAGCCTGACGAGCAGGCGCATCATATACATCGTGTAAATCTTGGCTAAAGGGCTTATAAGTTGACATATCGCCAAAAGCCATAACCGAACACCGCTACAAACAATAAAGCCCCTAAAAAGCCCCATAAGAGGTCGTATTCGGGTTCTTCAGGTCTAATAATGGCGGTAGCATACTCAGCGTCTTTTAAAGCCTCTGAGAGCGTTCTAGGGCTTTTTAGGTATCTTTGATAATTATTGACAAAGTGTTCATAGCTCATTTTTTTTGCGCCTTTCTTAGTATTGCTCTGCCCAATTCAACAGGAAAGTTTCTCCAACCACCATCGGATTTTTTAGATTCTGTTAAAGCAAAGTCTTGCTCCACAGTTCTAAACACTTCCTCTATTTCCTCATCTGTTAGTGTCTTTGCTGGATGGGTGTAGAGTGGTTCACCTTGACCAATTTCGTTATAAATCCATTCAGAATCTTCACCGATATTGCTTACGCATAGATTTCTCCACGCTACTGGTTCATTGTTCATTTTGTGCCTTTCCAGTTACTAATTCATCAATTAGCCTTAATTCAGCTTTCAACGCCTCTATTTCAGCTTGTTGCTGGCGTAGCATGGTGGCTGCTTGTTCTCTTGTGCCGCCTTCCCAATGACCTTGCTCTAATTTATCAGCTATTTCATTTGCGTTCACTTGTTCTTGCTCCAGCCGTTGCACTTGGCTAAAAACTCAATGGCCCTGTCAAACTGGTCTTGCATATATTCAAGATCATCTGCTTGTTTTCTAAGCAAAGTAGCTGCGTCTTGGACACAAACCAAATCAGTCATATTGTCAGCAATAGCTCTTTGCAATTCTTCCGCTAATTTGTATGCGTTCATTTATTGTCCCTCGCATAAGTTTTCCATAGGGTTTCCATTACTTCTACTGCGCCCATCGCTAACAGTTCATGCTTGTAAAAGAATCGAGCTGGGTATTCGTTACGACCAAACTGATTCACAATCTTGATGCAAGGTGCTACATACACGCCTGGCTTGGTGTAATGCGGAAGATGCAACACACCGCCCACAAGATAGCACTTGTATTGAGCAAAGTCAGGGCTTTCAAATTCAGGGTTCAATTTCATTAAAAACCCCAGCCAATCATACCGCCCAAGATAATACCCAATACAACTACACCAATCCAATCTATTGTTTTCATAATTCCCCCTAAGTTAAAAAGTATCAGGTCAAAGTCTTTTTGTATACATGTCGCTTCCTATAGCCTGTGCCGAATAGTGTCAGTGACCTGATATATGTAACTATAAATATAAAAATCACAAAAAAACCATTTTGTGCAAAATATATTTTATGTGTTGTTTTTATGCTACGAAAGGTGGGGCTGAGACCTCACGGAAGGAATTTTGGCGGGGGATCACCAACCCAGCCCCAAAGATATTATACGACCAATCCGCTTTTAATTTGGTAGAAGCGTAGCAGATGAAAAAAGCACTTTAGGCCCTTCTGCAAATCCGCTTCCTCAATCTCGCAGACCTTGACTTCATTGGTCAATCCATTGACAAAAACAATAGCGCACCGAGCATCTGACAAGCCTAATAACTCTCGGTAGGCAGCCAACTGCATGATATGATCCTCGTATGGAACGACCTTTTCTAAAGGGACTTCTTTTGTCTTAAAATCTGCAACTACAGGGACAATGCCCTTAATCTTATCGCCTTTAGCGTGTAAGTCCACTTTTCCAGCAAATCCTAGCTCATGGCTACCAGACTTCTCAGTAACCCATAGGCGATTGCCAAACGAGGCTTTTAAGGCGTTTTCTGCATTACGGCAATACTCAGGCACTTCAGGCAGTAAAACTTGGCTAAAAAAGGCTTCTAAGATGCCGTGGATTTGTGTTCCTCTATCGGCTGCATCTCTGCCTTGTGCTTTAGAGTCGTTGAGAACTCGGTCTAAGTAATCTTCCTCAGACTCGCCCTCATTGCGTGGTAGCGTTAGGGCTGCAAGGATAGCCTGCTGCTGAAGCCAATTCTGGAGTCCAGGCTTTGACGCCACACCGAGAATGGTAGTAACGCTCGGTAAAAGGCCCAGCTTCTTTGCATCTCTAAGAGTCGTGTTGCGGAATCCTTTTCCATCGGCTCGTTCAATCGTATAGGCTGGCTCTCCATCTTTGGTGTACCAATGGCCTGATTCACTCTTTTGTTCCTGCATTTTTTCTTCCCCTTTTTGGTTTTACTGCATCCGTGTGTATATCGTATGTTGACTCTTGGGCAACGATTGTAGCCTGTGGAGCAACAGTTATTGTAATGCCTGTATTTGCATCTTCCCAATCTTTGATAGTTGGTTCATATTCTTTTGGAATTTCTTGCCCGCACCAGTCTTGTGGCATTTTATTAATCACCACAGGGTTGAGCTTACAAGCTCCCATCATATCGTTTTGATTAAATACAAAAAACTTACATACTCGGCAAGTCATTTAATTCCTTTTGCGTAATCAAGGATACGTTCTGAATCGTAATAGTTCTCGCACATATTGGCAGCAACGTGCAGAACCGCATTAATTACAGCAGCTAAATCTTCTGGTGTAAAGCTGATAAGCAGTTGCTCCTCATCTACACCTACTGGCTGCCAACTTATTCTAGAGCTTTGCTCAACAAGGTTTTTAATTTGGTTCTGCATGGTGTTCTCCTTTAGAACGGGGTACTATCATCTATAAACGGATCATCCTTTGGTAGTTCGTCTGATCCTGCTGGTTTAAATCCTTGTGGGATTTTTTCTTTGCCGATTGATACGCTAAGAAACTTTGATCCTTTAGTGGATGTCTTAGTCCAGGCAGATAAGTAATGTTCTTTGCCGTTGACCATGATTGTTCCGGTAAAGTCAGGATGGTTGTCAGAAGCCTTGCGCTCGTTTTTGAAAAGACTTCCTGATCCTTCTTTTGGTGTATATGCCATGTTGTTTCCCCTTATAAAATATCTTCTGCTACAGATTTCATTGATTGACTAGACTTCACTTGTTTTGGTGCTTCATCTTCTGGCAAATCCTCACCAGCGTAGATATACAAACCAATGCCATGCAAGGCAATCGCTTTGACTAAGCATCGTTGCATAGCAGTATTGACATCCATTGCATTAGGATTGGCAATCGGCTTATTCATATTGTTGATAATTGGTAGCTGTGATGTCATTGCTTTACCAAAAGCATGAACTGTGCAAAACACCATTCCTGTATCGCCAATAGCGCAATAAGGCAACAAAGACCCATCAGGCTGTTGAAATAACTTGTAATCCCAGCTTGCTGTGGGATCGGCTTGAAGCAACTGATCGGTGGCCCACGCCCAAGAAAGATAAGTAAAACGACCTTTGCGCTCGGTATGGTCGTTGACGTTGATCTTGCGAAGTTCTAAAAATTTAGACATTAGAACCTCCAAAGACTTTACCAAAATCTTCAAACACGGATTGCAATAGATTATTACGCTTGTTATTTGGCTTTCCACAAGCTGCACGAATAACATCCACATCGTCTTGCGACAGTTCTGTGCCGTATTCCATGTTGTCTAACGCTATTTCCAAGCGTTGCTCCATTTCGGTCATAACTTGATACAACTCATCCATTTAAATTCCCCTTAAATGACATAGCGAAGTTGCTATACCCTTGATTGTAAGCAAATTGATTGGCTTGTCAATACCTTTGCAAAAATAATTACTTATGGTGTAAGATTCCTGAATGAAGCTAAAAATCACAGATTCGGCAATTATTGATCTGCTTGGGGGTACTACAAAAGTGGCTAAATTAGTAGGAGTTTCACCTCACGCTGTATCAATGTGGCGAAAAAACAACATTCCAGCAGCACATTTTGCAGTATTAGGAGCAACTCTTGAAAAGGAGTCGCATGGTTTAATCACACGCAAGGATTTATTTCCTCAATCCTGGCATCTAATTTGGCCTGAATTATTATGAACAGAGAAGAAATGTTAGTAGATATGCTTAAACAAGCAGATTTAGAAATTAAAGTTTTGCAAGAACGAATTGCTTTTTTAACTAACGAAGTTAAAGCGCATCGTGATTTGTTAAATGCGCTTGGCCCAGTTGCTTTTTCGGGGCAACACTAATGGAAATTTTAATTAAAAAAATCAAAGAAAATAAAGACGGGTCAGCCGAAGTCCACGTGCATTATGACAAGGAAGGATTGCATTTTCTTGTCCAGCAAGGAATGACTTGCACTTTGGTGGAAGCAATAATGATGGAACGTAACGGCAAAATGTTTCATGTTTCAAGCGTTCTGGACACCATTCCCAAGAAAACTGTTGTAAAAAAACAACAAACTAAAAAGAAATAAGTTGTAGTAAACTCTATGGACAGGCTAGGGTCATCCCCGAAAAGCGATTAGTCACCGCCCGCCATGTCCACCTTTTTGACTACCTTTGACAAAGGAATAAAGTGAATTTTTACCCTTTCCACATTGGCGATTACGCCTCACATACACGCCATTTAAGTCTTATAGAAGATTTAGCTTATCGCAGGCTTATTGACCTTTACTATTTATCTGAAAAGCCATTTCAAGGCGAATTTGATCTTATAGCTCGACACATTGGCATGAAAGAATACTTAAACGAAGTTGAGTATGTTCTTTTTATGTTTTTTGAAGAAACCCCATCTGGGTGGATAAATAAGCGTTGCGATGACGAAATAGCTAAATATCATGCTAAGGCTGAGTCTGCCAGAAATGCAAACAGAATCAAATCAGAAAAGATATCAGCTCTGAAATCAGAACCGAATCAGAACGTAACCAAGAACCAAGAACCATTAACCAATAACCATAAACCAAAAACTAAAAACCAATTAAAAACACCTGAAGGTGTATCTGATTCTTTGTTTAAAGATTACTTAGCAGTTCGCAAAGCAAAAAATGCCAAATGGACTGAAACAGCTTTTAAAGGATTACAACGAGAAGCAGATAAGGCTAAAATGTCCCTCTCTGATGTAATGCAGATGTGTTGCGAAAGAGGTTGGGCTGGATTCAAAGCTGAGTGGGTTTCAGAATCAGTTATTACACAAAAGAAAAATCCGTTAATAACTAACGATCAGATTGAAGAAGCGTATAGAATTGAATGTGGTAAAGACCCTAAATTGGCCCGCTTTAACAGCTATTACGAAATGAAGGATTATGTCATCAAACAGCGGGAACTCCGAGCTAGAGGCGATACATAAAGCAGGGGTGCGCCAGCTATGTAAGTGGCGATCAGAGTGGGGTTTGGCTAAATTTAGATTGTATATTTCAAAGCATCAGTTACCAGAAGCATTGTTAAAAGATTTTTATACACAGTATCAATTAGGAAACAGGGGGGAATACAAATGTTGGAAAAAACCATTATCGCAGCAACAGGGCTTGGATATTTGATGGTAGGTATTTTGCAATTACGCAAGGGGGCGTTTCCTAACGCAATTATTTGGTTAGGTTATGCGTTTAGTCAAATTGGTCTTTGGCTTGCATTAAAGTAATGGATTTATTTGATTTTCCTAGAATTGTTCCTGAAAGCCCAAAGTTGATGACTTTGCGTGAGGTAGGGGTTGATTATGCTATGGAAAAAAATGCGGATTGGCATAGTCGTTTGCCTGTTACAAGTCATTCAAATATGATTAGAAATGCTCACAAAGTTTTTTATGGCGCAGAATACAAAGATCATTGTTTTGCAGTTGCTATGTGGACTGACCCTGTGGCTGGCAATCGTATGTCAAAAGACCATGTATGGCTTGAATTAAGAAGGTTAGCTATTGCGCCTGATGCACCAAAATTTACTGCTACCTGGATGATTTCAAAAATGGTTAAGGATATACAAAAGCGTTTTCCAGATGTAACTATGCTTGTTTCTTATCAAGATACTGAGGTTCATTCTGGAACAATTTATAAAGCTGCTAATTGGAATCTAGATACAGTTAGTAAATTTCAAGAATGGTCAAGTGAAAAAAGAAAAAGAAACGCATTACAAAGCAAGGCTGATAAAATTAGATGGAGCTATGCAATATGAAAGAATACAATCCAAACGATGCAGTAGAGTTTATTTATAATAACGCTCCCAAGTATGCAAAGGCAAAAGGTCAGTTAGCAGAGCTTGAAGCATATAAGCACAGCCTCAGAGCTATCAAGATGAAACAATCTAGTGAACAGTCATTAGGAGCGCAAGAGCGAGAGGCATACTCTAGCCCTGAATATCAAGAGCTATGTAAGGGTATTGGAGTAGCGACAGAACAAGTAGAAGCATTAAAATGGCAGATCAGGGCAGCAGAAATGCGGTGGGAAACCTGGCGTACAGAACAAGCTAACAATAGACAATTAGAAAGAATAACTAAATGAACGACTATGCAGAACACATCCTCAAACTTAAATCATCAATTCACCATTTGTACGATGCTTTAATTAAAAACAAAAACGATGAAGTGCATACATTAGTTAGCTCTATTAAAGAATCAGCACAAGCCATAGAAAACTATACGAATACTAGTGTCCACTAAGGCTCAAAAAGCGCATTATGATCGCTTGGCGAGATTTGGCTGCATCCTCTGCTACAAACAAGGCAATGAAGGGACTCCAGCGGAGTTGCATCACATTAGACGAGCTGGTAAACGAGGTGATGCCCCTGTTATACCCTTGTGCCCCTACCACCATCGAGGAGCAAATACCAGTATTCACGGAATGGGTCGCAAACGCTTTGAGCGAGAGTACGCTACTACAGAAGAAGAACTGCTCGAATTGGTATTACAGAAGATTCGTTAGAGTTCCAAAGGATCAAAACCTAATTCGGTAGCGACTCGCTTTGCTCTGCGTTTGAATGTGGCATCGTGTTTAGTCCAAGCATGAGTGACTGTGTTGGCTCGGCTCATGTGAATCATCTCATGGCATAGCGTTGTCATAACTGTGTAAAGATGCCCACAACGAGCTTCTGATACTGTGACTATGTGTTCCCAATCTCCATCATCGTGCAAGTATGTACCCATCGCTTCTGGGTCTGCATCAACAATAAATTTAATTTGTTCTGGTAAAGGCATATCCCATTTGCAATATGGTTCGCAACATACCATTGCACTATAAAGATTGCGTAAGATGGCGGGTGTCAGTTTCATACTGAGTGGATCTTGCCTCTAAACTCAACTTCATCCTCGCCCCACACTCGTACCATTTCAGGCTGTAATAATTTGCTACGCTCAAAGGTCAGCATTACAAAGCCACTATTCCAATCTTTAGGCGTATCTTCTGTGTAGTTAAACTGTGGGCCATTAGGATCGCTTAGAGTGCCTGTTTGAACGCCATAGCGAGTGCCGTTATAATCGTTAAAGGGGATGCTAGATAAAACGTGAGTATGCCCTGTAATCATGTTTACGCCTGAATTGACAGCATTGTTTCTACCACCAGTCCATCCACCTTTCCACCGATGCTTGATACAAGTGTCCTCATTGATCCAAACAGACCAACAAGGTTGCCACATAGGAAAATACTCTTTTAAAGAAGTCCCAGGCACGCCTTCAAAAGCAGGAAGAAAGTTAACCACATTGCTAGTAAAACGCATATCGTGATTCCCAAGCGGCCAGAATAATTTTGCACCTTTGCCTACCTTTTCAATTTCACCTAAATAATGTTGACAAGCCTCAAGTTCTTCTTTGACAGATGGCAACTTGTCGAAATCCATCCTAGGATGGCGACTGATCCCGGCCCCGTCGAAAGCGTCTCCGTTACAAATAATAGCTGTAGGCTTAAACTCTTTAATTGATTCTAATAGAGCTTTATAGGCGGTAGTCGTAATATCGGGCCAAAAGTGTGCATCGCTAAAAACAATGACTCTACCTTGTTCTAAATCAAACCCTCTGCGAGTATGACCTTCTGCTTGCATTACTTTGCTAATAGGTATTCTTGCGTCATTGAAAGTAGGCAATTCAATGCCTAAGCGACTTTCTATTGATCTTCTGCGGTTATATACTGCCCGAATGTTTAATTTATGTTTTTTTGCAAATCTTGCGGGGCTTCCTATTGCTTTCCACTCTGCTATCCATTGTTCATCCGTAAGATAATAACCTGACATTTTTGCCCCTATTGGTGTAAAGTGTTTAGATACTAACCTCTAATTTATTACAATTCAATGACTTATGCTAAAAGGGTTGATTCAAATCATTCGCTTATCGTTAAGACGCTACGAGAGCTTGGCTGTTCTGTATTTGATACGTCAAGGGTTGCTGGCGGATTCCCTGATCTTGTGGTGGGTAAAAACCAAAAGACCGCACTTGTTGAAATAAAAGCATCTGATAAGTCTAAATTTACAGCAGCGCAAGAAGCGTTTATGTTAAATTGGCGTGGTTCAACAGTAGCTAGAATTCAAGATGTAGAAGGTGCAATAACTCTAGTAAAATTACTTGAAAAATCGTAAAATAGTATTATTATTTGTAGTGTATCAACCCCATCTCAAAGGATAAATCATGGGAATTATGGATAGCATGAAGGGCGTACCTTCAACAACTGGCGCAAAAGCACCTGCTGGCGCAGCGAAAGCTGACATGAGCGCAGAGCGCAAAGTCAAGCTGGTTGGAGGAGTTGGCATGGGTCGCATGGATGCAATGGGTTCACGCCCAATGAGCCACGCTGGCAATTTTGAAGGCAAGCTCGGTGAATTGAATGACGGCAATATGGGTGAGCGTGAGTGCTACAGCCATAAGCGTGTCGGTCACGACCAAGACGATTGCAAATAAGCTAAACCCCATAGCTCTCGGTAAAGGGCTACAGGGTTTATAACCAAAGCAATAGGGTAATATTGAAATGGCTGATGAAATTGTATCATTTAGACCTCTGGCGGATAAGATCATTGTCCGACCAGATGTTCGTGTTTTAAGCTCTGTATTAATTGTTAATAACAAAGAAGCTGAGAACATGGGAACTGTTGTTGCTGTAGGGCCTGGCAAGAAATTGTCATCCGAAAGACGTGAAGCTATGCCGATTGCTGTAGGGCAACGAGTACGTTTTGGCACTATGAACGACAATCCCAAAGAGGAGTATCTTAAGTTCACACCGATTAACCATAATGGTGAAAAGTGTCTTTTAATGAGCTGGCAGGACATCTGCTGGACAGAAGGGTAAATATGGCAACTAAACCTGGTCTTTATGCAAACATCCACGCTAAACAAGAGCGCATTAAGCGTGAAAAAGCAGAGGGTAAACCCGTAGAGAAAATGCGTAAAGTAGGAGCTAAAGGCGCACCTACCAAACAAGCATTTATTGATTCTGCCAAGACTGCAAAGAAAAAATAATGGCTACCAAACACGATAAGCCTATCCCGCATAAAACCACAGGTAAAGGCAAGACCTACAATCCTACCGACAAAGGCGCAGGAATGACTGCAAAAGGTCGTGCTGAATACAATGCCAAGAATGGTAGCAATCTCAAAGCTCCTGCACCAAATCCAAAGACTGAGAAAGATAAGGGTCGTAAGGCATCATTTTGTGCAAGGATGGAAGGCGTAGTAAAGAAAGCAAAAGGCCCAGCAGAACGGGCTAAAGCTAGTTTAAAAAACTGGAATTGTTAAACCTAAAGGGGGAAGTATGTTTGATCGCATTATTGATTGGTTAAGTAAAGTCATTGGCCCAAAGCCCAAGCCATCTAATCAATGGCATTTTCCTATTACTGAGGACTTTGAGCCACGCAAAGCAGAAATTAAAGCAAAACCCGCCTTGAAAAAGGCAACAACCCGAAAGGAAAAGACTGTGCCACTAAAAAAATCTGCAAGCCCAAAGGCTTTTAAAGAGAATATTAAGACTGAAGTTAAAGCTGGTAAACCAGTAAAGCAAGCTGTCGCTATTGCATACGCTGAGAAGAATGCTGCTAAAGCAAAGGCTAAAAAGAAATGATTAATCTCAATTTAGAAATCGCAGAAGTAGAGGCAATCCTTAAACACGTGGGTAACGCTGCTTATGCAGAAGTAGCTGGATTGATCGCTAAGATTCATGGACAGGCTACAGCACAAGTCCAAGCTATCAAACAGACAAACGTTGCAGAAATACAACAATCTGATGACAGCCAAAGTGTTGCGTAAATACAACAAAAAGTATTTATAATTCAAAGAAATGGAAGAAAAGTCAAATAATCCTGTCGGTGCGCCTATTGGTAACAAGAACGCAACAAAGAATAAGCCTTTTTTAGATGCTATGAGAAGGGCTTTAGCTCAAAATCCACAGAAGATTGGCAGGATTGTTGACAAGATATTAGATCAAGCAGAAGCAGGGGAAGCATGGGCTGTTAAGGAAGTCGCTGATCGTTTAGATGGCAAGGCAGTTCAGGCTAATACTCTTGAAGATGCAGAAGGCAACAATATCGTTACTTCATTAGAAGTCAGGTTTGTAAAGCCAAGTGAAACTTGATATTGTCGCTGGTAGTCAGAATGACGAGTTCTATACGCCTGGCTATGCGATAGAGCCATTATTCCAATACATCAAGCCTAATAGTCGTATTTGGTGTCCTTTTGATACAGAGCAAAGTTTATTTGTGACTATGCTGACAAAACAGGGCCATCAAATAATACATAGCCATTTACAAAACGGGCAAGATTTCTTTGCTATGCAACCAGTAGACTGTGACTACATTATTTCAAATCCGCCTTATTCTTTGAAATACGAGGTTTTTAATAGATTGTTTGAAATCGGCAAGCCATTTGCTATGTTGGTTGGAGTGGTAGGGTTATTTGAAAGCCAAAAACGATTCAATATGTTTAAAGATAATAATTTTGAGATTATGTATTTCAATAAAAGAATTAGTTACTTTAAAAGCTATGAAGATCAAAAACCTTCATTAAATCCCCCATTTTCCTCAGTTTACGTAGCCAAAGATATGTTCCCAAAGCAGATAAACTTTGAAACAATCAATAAATGAATGAAATCACCCAAGAACTGCGGGAGGCAATATCTGCGGTTGACTTCCCTATCAAGCTGCAATTTCTCTTTGAGCCTATGCGTTACAAGGTTCTTTATGGGGGTCGTGGTGGGGCTAAGTCTTGGGGTGTTGCGAGGGCTTTATTGGTTCTTGGTGTCAAAAAGCCAACCAGAGTCTTATGCGCCCGTGAGTTCCAAAACTCTATAGGCCAATCCGTTCACAAGCTCTTATCGGATCAAATCATTGCATTAAAGCTGGAGTCATTCTATGAGATTACGCAAAACTCAATCAGAGGTAAGAATGGGAGCGAGTTTGCTTTTGTCGGACTTAAGAACAATGTTGCCAATATCAAATCCTATGAGGGCGTGGATATATGTTGGGTCGAGGAGGCACAGAGCGTATCTAAAACATCATGGAATGTTCTTATCCCCACAATTCGTAAAGAAAGCTCAGAAATATGGGTTACATTTAACCCAGAACTCCAGTCAGACGAAACATACCAAAGGTTTGTTCTTAACCCACCAGACAATAGTAAAGTTGCGAAGATTAATTGGTCGGATAACCCGTGGTTTCCTGAAACACTCAGGTTAGAAAAAGATGCCCTTTTTAGCAGGGACAGAGAAGCCTACAACACAGTCTGGGAGGGCCTATGCCGTCAAACAGTAGATGGTGCTATTTTTGCTAAAGAAATGACAATGGCGGAGCTAGAAGGGCGCATAACCAATGTGCCTTACGATCCTATCAAACCCGTTCATTTTGTGTTTGATCTTGGGTGGGCCGATCAAACTGCATTCTGGGCTGTGCAATGGATTGGAATGGAAACAAGGCTAATCCGCTATTACGAGAACAATCAGCAGACTATTGCTCATTATTTAGCTAAAATTCAATCCTATGGATACGTTGTTGACACCATTTGGCTACCTCATGATGCTGGAAACAAGACTTTGGCCTCAAACGGCAAGAGTATTGAAGAAATCGTTAGAGCTTCAGGGTATAACACTAGAGTTATTGAGCGAACACCAATCGCTGATTCTATTAATGCTGCCCGAATGATGTTTAACAAGTGCTGGTTTGATAAGACCAACACGCATGAAGGACTGCAATGTCTGCGCCACTACCGCTATGACGTAGATCCTGACACTAAGCAATTTAGCCAAAAACCCCTGCATGACAATTACAGCCACGGAGCAGATGCTTTCCGTTACATTGGTTTAATGGTAAATGAGCCTAGAAAAGCACCTAAACAAAAGGCTACTTATCAACTGCCGTCAAGCTGGATGGGCTAGAATATGTTGTGCAAATACTACACTTGGCTTAAAATTAGCCGATAATTAAGGAATATCTATGGCATACGATAGCGTTGCAGAC